>Ga0073936_10000402_pt1 | contig 66276 bp, 46 predicted proteins | sample AliMusrvi5mmetaG_FD_87041 | JGI IMG/M metagenome (GOLD analysis project Ga0073936, IMG submission 87041) | Freshwater lake bacterial and archeal communities from Alinen Mustajarvi, Finland, to study Microbial Dark Matter (Phase II) - Alinen... | ecosystem: Environmental > Aquatic > Freshwater >... | reverse complement strand
CAACCCAGGACATCAGTCTTGAGGTAGCTTGATGTAAGGGCTGCATCCGGCTGTGATACATAAGCAGTAGCGGTTGTTGTACAACCGTTTCCGTCGAGGACGGTCACTGTATAGGTACCAACGCTTAATCCGGTTGCAGTTGCACCAGTCTGGCTGTTGTTCCATGTAAAGCTGTAAGATCCCCAGCCATTGTTTGGGTATACGGTAGCAGCACCATTGCTTTCACCAAAGCAGGAAACCGGTTTGGTTTCGGCTGCTGAAGCTGCAAGAGCTGCGGAAGGACCGTAAACTGTAGCAGTTGCTGTTACATGACAACCATTCAGGTCGCTGACAGTAACGGTATAGTTACCTGCTGACAGGGAGGTGGCAATTGCGCCAGTCTGTGTATTATTCCACAGATAGGTATAACCGCCCCAGCCATTGGTCGGGGTAACTGTTGCTTCACCGTCAGTTCCGCCAAAGCAGGTAACCACTTTACTTCCGGCTGCAGTTGCTGCAAGCGCGAAGGCAGGTTGTGATACAGATGCAGTGGCAATTGTTTTACAATCATAGAAGTCAGTAACTGTGACAGAGTAGTTTCCAGCACTTAAACCGGTAGCCGTTGCACCAGTCTGGGTGTTGTTCCATAAGTAAGTATAGGTTCCCCAACCGAAGCTTGGATAAACAGTAGCTTCACCATCGCTGCCACCAAAACAGGTTACAACTTTGGTTTCTGTCGCTGAAGCATCAATCCATGCAGCAGGTCCGATAACTGAAGCCGTTGCGGTAACTGTGCAACCATTCAGGTCAGATACGGTTACGGTATAAGTACCGGCAGATAATGCGGTAGCTGTTGCGTTGGTCTGGGCGTTATTCCAGAGGTAGGTATAACCGCCCCATCCGAAGCTTGCGTAAACGGTAGCATGACCATCAGCGCCATTAAAGCAGGAAACAACCTTGGTACCGGCAGCATTCGCTTCGAGTGATGCAGCAGGGCCACTGACCGTAGCGGCAGCTGTAACTGCACAGCTATGTCCATCGGTAATGGTTACTGTATAATCGCCTGCGGATAATCCGGTTGCTGTTAATCCAGTCTGGGTGTTATTCCATAAGTAGGAGTAGCTTCCCCATCCTCAACTCGGGTAAACAGTAGCTTCACCATCGGTGCCACCAAAACAGGAAACAACTTTAGTCCCGGCTGCCGAGGCTGCGAGTGATCCTGAAGGTCCACTGACAGAAGCGGTAGCAACCGTTGTACAGTTGTTCATGTCGGTTACGGTTACCGAATAGGTTCCGGCTGATAATCCGGTAGCAGTTGATCCCGTCTGGGTGTTATTCCATAAATAGGTATAACCGCCCCATCCAAAACTCGGGTAAGCTGTAGCTTCACCATCGGTTCCGCCAAAACAGGTAACAACTTTCGTACCGGCAGCAGTTGCGTCAAGTGCCGCAATAGGTCCGGTGACTGTAGCGGTTGCTGTAACGGAACAGTTGTTTCCGTCAGAAACAGTTACCGTGTAAGTGCCAGCGGATAATCCCGTAGCAGTTGCACCAGTCTGGGTGTTGTTCCATAAGTAGGTATAGGATCCCCAACCATCGCTGGCATATACGGTAGCTTCACCGTCGCTGCCACCAAAACAGGTAACAACTTTGGTTTCGGCTGCAGAAGCGGCAAGTGATGCTGCGGGTCCGGTAACCGTTGCAGAAGCTGTTGTTGTACAGCCATGCAGGTCGGAAACGGTAACAGTGTAAGTGCCTGCGGATAATCCGCTTGCAGTTGCACCGGTCTGGGTGTTATTCCATAAGTATGTAAAGCCACCCCAGCCACTGGAAGGATAAACAGTTGCTGTTCCGTCGCTGCCACCAAAACAGGTAACAACTTTGGTTTCGGCTGCTGAAGCTGCCAGCGTTCCTGAAGGACCGGTGACGGTTGCAGTAGCAGTTACAGTACAACCATTGAAGTCGGCAACAGTGACCGTATAGGTGCCAGCGCTTAATCCGCTTGCAGTTGCACCGGTCTGAGTGTTATTCCATGTATAGGAGTAACTGCCCCAGCCAAGACTTGGGTAAACTGTCGCGGTTCCGTCGGCGCCACCAAAACAGGTGACAACTTTGGTTTCTGCTGCAGTTGCCGCAAGTGTACCGGAAGGTCCGGTGACTGTTGCATTTGCTGTAACGCTACAACCGTTCAGGTCGCTTACAGTGACGGAATAAATCCCCGCACTTAACCCTGATGCTGTTGCACCGGTCTGGCTGTTGTTCCATAAATAGGTATAACTGCCCCATCCGTCACTGGCATAAACAGCTGCTGTTCCATCGCTGCCACCAAAACAGGTGACGGGTTTGGTTTCGGCTGCCGAAGCTGCAAGTGCTGCACCGGGCTCGTTGACAACGGTTGAAGTTGAGAAGCTACATCCGCCGCCGTCTGAAACGGTTACTGAATATGTACCGGCAGTTAATCCTGTAGCAGTAAAGCTGGTCTGGCCGTTATTCCAAAGGAAGGTATAGCTGCCCCATCCGCCGTCTGGCGTGACAGTAGCCTGACCATCGTCGCCATGGAAACAGGTGACAGGTTTGGATTCTGCTGCGGCAGCAGTCAGGTCAAAATCTGGTTCCTGAACCCAGATGCCGCCAGGAATGGTGCAACTGTGGGAATCGGAAACGGTAAGATAATAGGTACCTGCTGTCAACCCGCTGATGCCGGTTGTTGTTTCGCCGTTTGACCACATATAATAATATGGTGAAACACCACCGGAAATGTAGTTCTGGTCAATATGTCCGTCACTCGCACCTTTACAGGAAACATTATGGGCGGTATTGAGCGCATCAAACAGTTCAGGTTCGGTGATGGTTATCGGTCCGACAAGAAGGGTACATGAATTGTTGTCTGTAACCGTCAGATGATAAGTACCGGCTGTTACACCTGTAAGAATCGCGTCTGACGACAAGTTGAAGTCATCCCAGGTATAGTTGTAACCAGGTGTGCCACCTCCAATCTGAGGATCAACAGCACCGGTAGGATTACCGTTGCAGAGAACATCAGAGATGATCACGTTGGATGTTAATTGGTCAGGTTGTGTGAGGGTCACTGATTGCGTTGATTTACAGTTATGAGCATCAGTAACGGTCACATTGTATGTACCAGCCTTCAGACCGGATTGATCTTCGGCAGTTGCTGCAACACCGGTACCGGTCCAGAAATAGGTATAGGGCAGTGATCCGCCGCTTACACTTAAATCAATGGCACCAGTGGCATCGTTATAGCAATTCAGAACGTTGGTCTGGGAATAGCTGGAAGCAAGGGAGGCAGAAGGTCCGGAAACTGCAGCGGAGGCAGTAACTTTACAGCCGTTGCCATCGGTAACGGTAACTGTATAATTGCCTGCGATTAACCCGGTGGCAGTAGCGCCAGTCTGGCTATTATTCCAGTTATAGGTGTATGATGCCCAGCCAAAGCTTGCATAAACAGTTGCAGTACCATCGGCGTCACCAAAACAAGTTTCAGGTTTGGTTTCGGCTGCGGATGCTGCAAGTGCAGCTGAAGGTCCGGCAACCGTGGCGGTAGCGGTTACGCTGCATCCATGTCCGTCGGTAACGGTAACTGTGTAATTTCCTGCGGATAATGCTGTCGCAACAGCAACTGTCTGGCCGTTATTCCATGCATAGGAGAAACTCCCCCAGCCATTGGATGGGTAAACAGTAGCTGCACCGTTGGTGCCACCGAAACAGGTGACAACGGTTGTGCCAGCTGCGGTTGCAGCAAGTGCAAAAGCAGGTTGTGAAACGCCGGCTGTGGCAGTAACTGAACAACTGTTCAGGTCAGTCACAGTTACGGTATAGATGCCTGATGACAGTCCGGTTGCGGTGACACCGGTCTGGGAATTATTCCACAGGTAGGTATAACCACCCCAGCCATTAACAGGGGAAACAGTAGCTTCACCATCGCTGCCGCCGAAGCAACTAACGACTTTGGTTTCGGCTGCGGTTGCTGCGAGGGCTGCAGTGGGTCCGCTGACATGGGCCGTAGCAGTAACAGAACATCCGTTACCATCGGAAACAGTAACTGTATAATTGCCTTCTGCTAAACCGGTTGCAGCTGCGCCTGTCTGGGAATTATTCCAGAGATAGGAGTAGGTGCCCCAGCCTGAGCTGGCTGATGCAGTAGCAGTACCGTCGCTGCCGCCGAAGCAGGTCACGACTTTGGTGCCGGCTGCTGAAGCAGCAAGACTTGCCAGAGGTCCGGAAACAACTGCCGAAGCAGTTGCCGTACAGCCGATACCGTCAGAAACGGTCACGGTGTAGGTGCCTGCCGACAATCCAGTTGCGATAGCACCGGTCTGTGTGTTGTTCCATAAATAGGTAAAGGTGCCCCAGCCATTCGACGGGTAAACAGTAGCTGTGCCGTCGCTGCCACCAAAACAGGTGACTACTTTGGTCTCAGCTGCTGTAGCGGCAAGAGCTGCGGAAGGTCCTGAAACGGAAGCAGTAGCTGTAGTAGTACAGCCATTTCCGTCAGAAACAGTTACAGTATAGATGCCGGCAGACAATCCTGATGCAACAGCACCGGTAGCGGTGTTATTCCATAAATAGGTAAAGCTGCCCCAGCCATTGCTAGGATAAACTGTAGCTGTACCGTCGCTGCCACCAAAACAGGTGACAACTTTGGTGCCGGCTGCAGAAGCTGCAAGTGATGCAGCGGGTCCTGAAACAGAGGCAGTAGCAGTAGCTGTACAGCCATTTCCGTCAGAAACGGTTACTGTGTAGGTCCCGGCGGATAAGCCACCTGCAATGGCGGTGGTATGACCGTTATTCCATAAATAGGAATAGCTGCCCCAGCCATTGGAGGGATAAACAGTAGCTGCACCGTCAACGCCACCAAAACAGGTGACGACTTTGGTACCGGCTGCAGATGCTGCAAGGGCACTTCCAGGGCCGCTCACGGAAGCTGAAGCGGTAACGGAACATCCGTTGCCATCAGTAACAGTGACCATGTAGGTACCGGCAGATAATCCTGATGCAACAGCACCGGTAGCGGTGTTGTTCCATAAGTAGGTATAACTGCCCCATCCATCGCTGGGATAAACCGTAGCTGCACCGTCGCTGCCACCAAAACAGGTAACAACTTTGGTGCCGGCTGCTGATGCTGCCAGTGCTGCAGCAGGTCTGTTAACCTGAGCTGTAGCAGTAACAGTACAACCATGCAGGTCGGTAACAGTAACCGTATAGGTCCCTGCCGAAAGTGCTGTTGCTGTTGCTCCGGTCTGCGCGTTGTTCCACAGATATGAGTAAGAGCCCCATCCATTCGAGGGATAAACGGTAGCTGAAGCGTCGCCGTCATAGCAAACCAGGTTTGAACCTGTTGCCGAGGCTGCCAGCGCTGAACCAGGCCCGCTAACTGCTGCAGTAGCTGTAACCGAACATCCGTGGAGGTCGGTAACGGTAACCGTATAGGTTCCTGCCGTCAGTGACGTTGCGGTTGCCCCGGTTTGGGTATTGTTCCATAGGTAGGTATAGCCGCCCCAGCCGTTTGAGGCTGATACGGTAGCAGTACCGTTGCTTCCGTTAAAGCAGGAAACCGGCTGACCCTCTGCAGCAGATGCTGAAAGAGCAGTGGCGGGTTCACTTACAACGTCGGAAGTTGAGACTGTACAATTGTTATTATCAGTAACAGTAACATGGTAGGTACCTGCCGCTAAACCGGTTTGGTTTTGAGCTGTAGGTGCTACTCCGCTGCCTGTCCACAAATAGGTATAAGGTGAAGTGCCACCACTTACCCCAAGGGTAACTGTACCGTTTGACCCGGTCTTACAGGAAACAACACCGGTGGTGGTGCTTGCTGCCAGAACGGCTAATGGTTCAGTAAGCGTAGCGCTTGCTGTAGCGGAACAACCTCCGATGTCGGTAACAGTGACATGGTAGGCGCCTGCGGCAAGACCCGTTTGGTTCTGTGCCGTAACGACAACGCCACTCCCTGACCAGGAATAGGTATAGGGTGACGTACCATTGCTCACACTGAGTGAAATGGCGCCGGTTGAATTATTTTTACATTTTATATTCGTTTGACTGGTCCCTGCAGCAAGTGGTGCCAAGGGTTGGGTGATTACCACGGTTTTTGAACCGGCACAGGAATTTACATCCTGAATGTTAAAGGTGTAGGTCCCTGCAGCCAGGCTGCTGAAAGTGCCGTTGGTAGAGAAGCTTCCCGGACTCAGTTTGTACTGGTATCCGGAATTCCCGCCCGAACCGGTTAAGGTTACCGAGCCGTTACTGAGGCCATAACAGGAGACATTGGTCTGGCTTGTGGTAGCACCTACCACAGCCGGTTCTGTGACTGAGGTTGTGCCTGTTTGAGAGCAGTTGAACTTATTGGTTACCGTAACTGTATAGGTAGCTGCGGATAAACCCGTAATGTTGGCGGTTGTTTTACCGTTACTCCACAAATAGGTATAAGGGGAGCCGTTATTGGTAACAGCAAGACTCACTGAGCCGTTTGTGCCACCGTTACAGGTTATGTTCGCAGGTGTAAACCCGAGAACGATCTGGATGCGAAGTGTGTTTACAACTACCTGACCTGTTGACTGCCGCCAGAGGCTGGCACCCGGGTCATAGTAACGGATAACAAGCGTAAACTTCTGGTTTACATAACTTGCGTTCGTCGGGTAAACAATAGGATCAGACTCAGTAGACCCAAAGACATTGTCGACTGCTGACCAGGCATAGGTCTGCCCGGTGTACGGAGCAGTCCAGCCTGGCTGGCTTTGTGCGTGCAGTGTAAATGGCAAGCCATAGCACACAGACCCGGCTGGAGTGTAAGTAGGAGCTTGTCCCATGACACTTGTACCAAGTGCCAGGAATAAAAATGTTAAAAACACCATCGATGGTATTTTTAACCTCTTCAGCAAAATCATTTTTTTGTAAAATGTTTCCATAGGTTAAAAATTGGGTTTAAACTAAATAATTGTAAGTGAATATAAATGAAGATTTTATATAAAATATATAGAATCTTAACCGAATTATGGTTAAGGAGGAGGTAGCAGTAAGATGTAAATTTCTTTCTTTCTTTTGTTCATAATCTTTCAAATTTTCTTGATAAACATTTAACAATTTTATGAGTTTCCTATACCGGAATTTATAAATCACTAGTATTGAAAATCTTAAAACCAAGGATGTTAGATTGATTGCCTAACATTATAAAACCCTTGTGTTTACCGCTGTTTCAATACTATTTTGCCTTTTTATATTAATATTCGAAAGTAGGTTAATAAATGCACATTTGGATTAAGTTAATATTAAAATATTGAAAAAATATGAGAATAGTGTCAGTGCATGTCTGTTTTCCTGTATATTTGTTTTTCCAAACCTCCACGAACCCACGATATGGATGAAGAAATTATTGCTGCGCCTAAAATCAAAGTAATTCTTGCTGAAGATCAGGGGCTTATTTTGCATTCAATAAGTGAACTGTTAAGCACCCGGGGCAAATTCGAAATTCTAGGTGCCGTGCAGAATGCTGCCCAGCTGTTAAACCTTCTTGAAACGAAGAAACCCGATGTGATCCTGATGGATATTAAAATGCCCGGGATGTCGGGTATCGAGGTGACGAAGATCATCGACATGAAAATGCCCTGGATTAAAATCATTGCCCTTTCGGTTCATGACCACCCGCAATATATCAGGGAAATGCTGAAAGCCGGGGCAAAGGGGTACCTGTCGAAAAATTGCCTGCCTGCCGAGTTGTTCCAGGCAATACACGATGTTTGTGAGGGGAAAACAGTGTTTTGCAAAACCATTTCTGAAATCCTTGTTGCTAATTTTTCACAGGTAAACGATGATCCCGGAAATGATGGACGGAACCTCACCTCCAGGGAAATTGAACTCATTCATCTCCTTGCCGATGGCCATTCCACGAAGAATATCGCCAACAAGCTGTATATCAGTGAAAAAACTGTCGAAAGGCATAAGTCCAATATGCTTAAGAAGATGAAATTACATAACACCGCTCAATTGGTAAAGGCTGCCTTCGAAAACGGGATACTCATCCGTTGAAACAAATTGTCCATAACATTGTACGGTAGGCGTCCGGCATCCCCCTGGGGCCTGTAACCCAGTATTAACCATCCCGGTTTGTTTCGTTCAAGGAGGGTTCGGCTGGTGCGGTTATTTCCTGTTGGCCTGCATCATATGGCGGGTGATTTCGAGGTTCTTTTTCACCTGCTGGTCATTTGGATCCAGCGCAGAGGCTTTTTCGAAAAGTTCCATGGCCCGGGTAAAATCCTTCTTCATCCCGTAAATGATTCCCAGATCTTTGTACATTTTAACATCTTTCGGCGACAGCCTGACGGCCTCTTCCAGGAAAATTGCGGCAGAGTCAGGGTTACCTGCATATCGTCCATACAACATGCCGAGGTTGTAGTTGACTTCACTGTTGCCGGGGGCAGTCCTGTTTAAAAACCGGTAGGTGGCGATTTTATAGTTGAAATCCTTCCCGTTATCCACAGAACCCAATACTTTCATAACATTCGTCCAGGCAGGACCGTCGGTGGGATCCATCTTGAGAACGGTTAGATACTGCTCAATTGCTTTTTTATAGTCTTTAAGGTAGAGGGCATTCACGTTTCCATACAGCACCAGGGCATTTACGCTCGACGGGGCCAGCTGAACAGCCTTTTCAAGATAGTGCAGGGAATGCCGGAAATCGTCGGCCTTTTTTATGGAATCGGGTTCATCCGTTGCCTTCCTGATATAATCGCCGCCTGCCGAAACGTTACATTTGATGCTGTTCTCCGACACTTTCACATCGGTGGTGAAAAGAGTGAAATCATCCTTCCATACCTGGTCGCGGGTATAGGTTTTTACCGAAAAGAGCAGTAGGATTATTGTCATGACCACCAGCACTGCCTTGTCGGAGAACTGCGGCCTGGTGACGACCCTGGGGACCCAGGTAACGATCAGGCAGGCTGCCGCCAGCGCAAACCCCAGGGATGGCATGTAGATGAACCGTTCGTTCATAAAGGTGCCCACCGGGAAAACCAGGTTTGAAACGATGACCAGGGTGATGAGGTAAAAAAGGATCCCGTAAACCACGATGCTTTTCTTACGGAAATACCTTAGGACATAAAAAATCAGTCCGCCGTAAATAATAGCGGGAATGATGGCCCTGATGTCGGTCAGAGAAACCAGCGGGATATGGTAGGGGTAATAGTCGTGCGTGAGCGGATGAGGGAAGAAGAGCAGTTTGACGTAGAGTCCCAGCGTATAGAGGATTGTTCCGGACCGCTGTGTCCCGGTTGCCTCCAGGAAGGGATTGTTCAACAATTCCCTGGGTATCGCCGATGAGAAGATCTGCCCGAGCACCAGGAACCGTACCCCTACAAAAATCATGGCTGTGGTCAGCAGCGGAAGGGTAAGAACCAGGTTTGTTTTCAGGGAGACCCGTGTGAAAAAATAAAGGGTCAGCGGAACAATGACCACAAACATGATGGCATTCTCTTTCGATAGCAGCCCCAGAAAAAAACAGATGCTGGCGGCCGGCAGCAGCCATGCGTTTCGTTTCCCGGTATACTGTATTGTAAGCCAAAGGGTGATAAGCGGGAAAAGCAGTGCCAGTATCTCGTCCCTACCCTTTATGTTGGCGACGACCTCGGTATGTACAGGATGAGCCAGGAACAGCATGGTGGCCAGGAAGGGAATGCCCAGGTACCAGCGCTTGCCGGGCGGTATCATGACGAGTCTGGAAAGGAGAAGGTATATGACCATCCCGGTAAGGGCGTACAGCAGGATATTGATCAGGTGACTGAACATCGGGTTGAATTCGCCGGTCAGTGATTTTTCGACGGCAAAGGTGGCTATCGACAATGGCCTGTAACGACCGCCAACCACCAGGTTTTTTTCCTTGCCCCAAAAACCGGTGAACGAATCGTACGAGAATATTTCCCGGATGCCGGCAATGCCTTTTTTGGTAAAGGAATTGTCCTTGATCACCAGCAGATCATCCAGGGCATAGTCATTGAAAAGCGTGACCCCGTATAGGGCCATGGTAAAAAGCACGATGACCAGAAGGGGGATTTTTATCGCTGTGTTTTTTTTCATGAGGGTTTTTTTACCGATTTGTTGAGAAGATCAAGATATGCCTGATTTATTTCAAACCCCAGGGAATGGGCTTTGTTCGCATACTCAAGCGCCTGTCCGGGGTTGCCGGTTTTATAGTAGATAACCGAACAATTATATAATGCCAGCCCGTTTGATGGGTTCAGCCGGAGACATTTCAAAAAGTCGTTCATCGCCTCCGGGAATTGGTTAAGGTTAAAATAACAAAAACCTCTCTTTAGATAGAGGTCATCCGTAAGGGTGTCCGATTTCAAAACCTTCGTAAACTCCGTGATCCCCTTGGCGAACTCGTTCATGTCGGTATAGGCATAGGCCCGGTTCAGTACGATCATCTTTGAATCGGGGTAAATCGCAAGAGCACGGTCATAATCAGCCATCGCACGGTCGAACTGTTTGGTGCGGGCAAGCAGATTCCCGCGGTTCAGGTAACAAAGGTAGGTGTTGCTGTCGTTTTTGATGTTGTCACGTTCAAGGGCAATGGTATAAGATCTGATAGCAGGTTCAACCATGTCAAGTTTGATGTATACATTGCCCACGTTGCGGAAAACCATGGCGTCTTTATAGCCGCAGGCAATGGCGGCCTCGTAATCCCTTTTTGAAAGTTCGAACTGGTCGTGTTTGAAATAGTAGTTCCCACGGTTATTCAGGGCGATATCGCAGGAGGGATACTTTGCCAGCACATCGGTCCAGAGGGTTTCCGAGTTTTGCCAGGCTTCGGCCCGGGCATAGGATTCATGGGCCAGGAATGCAAAATAAAGCACCATGACTCCCCCGGCAACATATCTCCATCCGGGCCGGCTGACCTTTTTCCACAAAACATCGGCATAATATCCTGCAATAAAGAACAACCCGATGAAGGGTATATAGGTGTATCGGTCGGCCATAAGGGCTTTGCCGACTGAGATGACCTGCAAAACCAGGAAAATGGAAAAGAAAAACATCAGGAACCCGAAAATTAGGGTCCTTGTATATTTACCCGACCAGACAACCGCGATAATAATTGCGGTCAGCAAAACCGGTGCAAAATAATACCACACCGGCAAAAAACCCTCGGGGGTAAGCGCCGGAAATGGATAAAACGCCGACAGGCTTATGGGGAGGAGACATTTTACCAGGTACATCAGCGTACCGGAAGATACACAGAAAAATCGTTGCGGAATGGTCATCGTGCTGAAGGAGGCGATCGAGTCGTGCGACTGGATGACCAGGGTCGTAATGCCGAATATTACTGACAGGACAAAAAACGGAATCTTTTGTAAAAAAAGGGCATAATTAAATGGCCGTTTTAAATAATAATCTATACAAAATAATAATAGCGGAAAAATTACCGCGGCAGGTTTTGATAATAAGGATAAAATGAAAAAAACAAAGGTTAATAAAGAATATTTAACCAGATTTGTTTTCAGATATCGTACATAATAATTCAGCCCTGAAAGCATGAAAAATCCATACAGCACATCTTTCCTTTCCGCCACCCAGGCTACGGATTCAACATGCATCGGATGGATCCCGAACAGAAGTGCCGTAATAAAGGCAATTACCGGATTTTTACAGGTAAGATTGTAAATAAATAAAAATACAAGCAGAACATTAAACAGGTGTAATATTAAATTAACAAAATGAAATATTCCTGCATTTAATTCCTGGTTACCTGTTTTTTCGGCTGATAACTTCGAAGATAAATAATAATCGGCACTCAGCGAGATCATGGTCAGCGGGTGATAATTTGAGGCAGATGAATGGGTGAATAAGTAATAGATGCTTCCCGCCGATAATTGCTTCACCTGGTTGTTTTCCAATACATAAACAGGATCATCCCAATTGGTGAACTGACATTTGAAAACCGGCAGGTAAACAACGGATGAAACGAGTAAAAGAATAAAAATTAATGCTGTTAAATAATAATTTGAATTTATTTTTTTGGAATATATTATCTCTTTTTTTACAGGGTTGTTTTTCACTTGTAATACGGGATGCTTTTTTTGCTTTTTCACCATTTGAAATTAATTATTATGAATTAAATTTCTGGTTAAAATACTTATTATTTTGTATTTGTTTTTTGGGCCTTTTTTTGTCTCTCCGTCAGCATGTTCATCAGCGTACTATCCACGGGAACCCCGCATTGTTTGGCCCTGACAGCATGGTCGTAGGCTGAGGAATAATCACCGTCCTTGGTATAGATGTCGGCCAGTATTTTGTGTACATCCCCGTTTGCAGGATTCAGTTCAAGCGATTTTAAAAATATTGTTTTTGCACTGTCATAATTATTGTTGTTGTAATAGGCAATTCCAAGATTTAAATTGCCGTTGACATCGTTGGGATTATGTTTAATGAAAATGGTAAAATCACTGATTCCAAGCCTGTATTTTTTCAGGATATCGGTGTAGATAATACCCCTGAAAAAATAGGGTCTGTAATTATCGGGATTTTTTTTAATTGCCGTTGAATAATCCATAATGGCGGAATCAATTTTACCGGTTTTTTTAAATACCGAGGCGCGGAATGCATATAAAAACATCCTTTTTTTATCGTTTGAATCGAGTTTTATGGCCTGGCTCAGGTCCCTGAGCGACTTGTCAAATTCCTTGTTCTCGTGGTATATAAAGGCCCTGTTGTTATAAGCATGCACGCAGGCGGGGTTTTTTTCAATCACATCGGTCCAGAGCGAAACGCTGTCTTTCCATACCAGGTTCCTGTTCCAGGTAAGCACCGATAGGAGGATCAAAAAAAGGAGCCCGGCTGCATCGATGATCTTTTTGTTTTGGAGGCTTGCCTTCCCCCGGTATACGAAAAATGCAACAGCCAGGATCACGCTCAGACCTATGTACGGAATGTAGGTGTACCGTTCGGCGGCTACTGTTCCTCCGACTGGAAGGAATTGCAGCACCGGCAATATGGTGACAAGGAAAAAAAGGATGCCGAAGGGGATATATCGCTGAGTTTTCCAGGTTTTCCACACAATGACCAGGAGTACTCCGAAAATCAGCGGCGAGAAAAAGATATACCATGGAACATCGCCTGAAGCAGTCATGGGATATTCATACATGGCGATCAGGTTATAGGGGAAAATGAATTTTACGATGTATAGACAAAGGCTGTAAGGAGCATAGAACAGGCTGTGAAATACCGGCATCCCCATAACATTGATCGAGTTGATGGTTCGCTGTGCAAAGATGGCTACGATGCCGAACAGCAGCGACAAGGCAAAGAAGGGGACCTTTTCAAGAACCATTTTCCGGTCGGTCGTACGCAGGGCCAGGTAGTCGATCAGCAGCAGGACCACCGGCAAGGTTACCGCCTGTGCTTTCGACAGGTTTGAAAAGATAAAAAACAACAGCGACAGCAGGTAATAGCTGGTCTTGTCACGCTGCCGGTAAAACAGGTAGGCCAGCAGCGACAGTAAATACCACGCGGTATACAGCACATCCTTTCGTTCCGATACCCAGGCCACCGATTCAACATGCATGGGGTGCAGTGCAAAGAGCAGGGCGACCGCCATGGCGACGGCTGAGTTCTTCTTCAGCAGGTGAAAAACAAAGGCATAAACGAGTACTGCATTCACCATATGCAGCATCAGGTTGTGAACATGGTATCCCGCGGCGGCAAACCTGAAAAAGTGAAAATCAAATGAAAAACTGAGCAGGATAAAGGGATGGTAATTGCCCATAAAACTGGTTGAAAAAATCTTCTGAAGATTGATCCAGCTAAAGGCCGTGATCATGTCATTGTTCATGATGTAAACAATGTCGTCCCAGTCAACGAAATCATGGCTCAGCGTGGGGTAATACGCCACGAAAGTGACAGCCGCCACCAACAGCACCTTCCATCCCAGCACCTTCTCATCCTTTATTACGGTCTTCTTTTTTATCGCCATAAAAACATGTTGTTTAGGTAACCAAATCTTTAACTGAACAGTTTACTTTACCTCCTGCTGAAGGGTCAGGAAGGTCATGATTGCCTGGTCGACACTGACCCCGTACTGTTTCGCAAGAAGTCCATGATTGTAGGCCGCCGGATAATCTTTGACCTGGTAATAAACATTGGCAAGCATTCCATGGATCTGCCCGTTGACAGGGTCAAGTTGCAAAGATTTCAGGAAATATCTTTTGGCACTGTCAAAACTGTTCATTTTATAATAGGTGATCCCCAGGTTGAAATTACCGTTGGTATCAGCAGGGTAATGGTTCAGGAACTTTTTAAAATCCATGATGGCGGAATCGTGTTTCCCGAACTGGTCGGCATAGATGATTCCACGGTCGAAACAGGGTTTTACATTTTCAGGATGCAGTCTCAGCGCCGAAGAATAGTCGGCCAGGGCAAGGTCATACCGGCCCATGTTCTTGCTGATGAATGCACGGGAGGTGTATAGGTTCAGCTTCTTCGAATCGGCGGGATCAATGCGGATAACCTCGTTCATGTCCCAGAGCGCCTTGTCGTATTCTTTTAGCTGGTTGTACATAAAAGCCCTGTTGGTATAGGCCTTGCAGCAACCCGGATCCTTTTCGAGCACATCCGACCATAAGGCGATGCTGTCTTTCCAAACCTGCGTGCGGCTCCAGGTCAGCATCGTCATCACGGCAAGGATCAGGACAATGGCGAGATCAGGCACCATTTTCACCCGGTGGGGCAGCTGGGCCCTGTATTTCTGGAACGCCATGACCATGATGAATCCCAACCCAGTATAAGGAATATAGGTGTAACGTTCGGCTGCAACTGCGGGCCCGACCGGAAGAAACTGGAGTACCGGGAAAATGGTTGCCAGGAAAAAGAGCAGGCCAAAGGAGATGTATTTATTTGATTGCCATGTTTTCCGGATCACAATACCGGCCAGCAGGAAAATCACCGGCGAAAGCAGGACATAGATCGGTACGCTTCCCTGAAGGGTAACCGGGTATTCATAAATAGCACACTGGTTGACGGGTACAATGAATTTGAACAGATAAAGACAAAGACTGTAGGGTCCATAGAACAGGCTCCTGATGGCCGGGTAACCATTCGGATTGATCGAGTTAAGCGTGTCCTGGGCGTAAATTGCAACAATCCCGAAGAAAACTGAAAGCACGAGAAACGGCAGCTTTTCTGCAAACATTTTCCAGTTTGGTTTCCTGTCGGAATAATAGTCGACCAGCAGTAAAACCACGGGCAGGGTAACGGCCTGGGCCTTGGATAAACACGACAGCACAAACAAACCAAGCGCAAACAGGTAATAATATTGCCGGCCTTGCCTCAGATAAAAGAGATAGGCGATCAGCGACAGGAAATACCAGAACGTATAGAGCACATCCTTCCTCTCCGAAACCCATGCCACCGATTCAACGTGCATCGGGTGCAGGGCGAAAACAATGGCGGTGAAAATGGCTGCATTGGTGTTTTTCCGGAGCAGGTGAAACATGAAGGTATAAACAAGAAATACATTGGTTATATGAAGAAGAAGATTGTGAAGATGGTAACCGTGGGCCGACAGTCTGAAAAAGTTAAAGTCGAATGAAAAACTCATCAGAATGAACGGGTGGTAATTCCCCATGAAACTTGTCGTGAATATCTTTTTCAGGTTAACCCAGCTGTAAGCTGTGATCATGTTGTTGTTCATGATATAGACGATATCGTCCCAGTCAACGAAGTCGTAGCCGATGGTTTGGGAAAAAGCTGCCAGGGTGACGAAGAGAAGAAGGAGGATCTTCCAGTTCATCAGTTTCTCCTCTTGAATCGCTTGTCTCTTTTTTATAGCCATTTGGAATCAGACAATTTGGGTAAACGGCAACTCACCGCCCTGAATGTTGTTTCAGGAATGTCATCAAAGAAGGCTCTACCTTCAGTCCGCATTTTTCTGTAAGAATTCCCTGTCTGTATGCCCCGGCGTAATCCTGGGTACGGTAGCATATGTTTGTAAGCAGACTGTGAACCTGCCCGTTGGCGGGATCGATATCGGCCGATTTTAAAAAGTACCTCTTAGCGCTGTCAAAGCTGTTTTTTTTGTAGTAGGCTATCCCCAAGTTGAAATTTCCGTTGGTATCACCGGGGTATTTCTTCAGGAAAACTTTAAAATCCTGCACCCCTGAATCATATTTTCCAAACTGGTCGGTATAAAGGATTCCACGGTCCAGGTAGGGTTTGGGATTTTCTGGATGTTTTTTGATGGCGGTTGAATAATCGGTTAACGCCAGTTCGAATTTTCCCAGTTTTTTATAAAGGAATGCACGCGAGGAATAATAATTTAACTTCTTCGTATCATCCGGATCAATTTTTATCACATCCGAAAGGTCCTTCAGCGCGCCGTCAAAGTCTTTCTTTTCGTTGTACATGAAGGCCCTGTTGGTATAGGCCTTGACGCAGTGCGGATCTTTTTCCATCACATCGGTCCATAAGGCAATACTGTCTTTCCATACCATCACCCGGTTCCAGGTCAGGATCATCATCAGGAGTACCAGCAGGACTCCCACCGCATCGAGGATGTTTTTCCGGTTGCGTGCAAGTTTTTGCCGGTATTCGCAAAATGCTGACGCTGCAATGAAACTGAGCCCGATGTAAGGAATATAGGTGTACCGTTCCGAAACCAGCGCCGGCCCGACGGGGAGGAACTGCAATACCGGGAAAATGGCAGCCACAAAGAAGAGAACCCCAAAGGTCACAACGGGTTGTTTTTTCCAGGTTTTCCAGATGATGATCCCGGTGATCAGGAAGATGACCGGCGACAGGTACAGGTACGGGGGAAAGCCTCCCTGCTGGGTCAACGGGTACTCATATACGGCACTCTGGCTGAAGGGGACCAGGAACTTCACAAGATACACCCACAAACTGTAGGGTGCGTAAAAGAGGCTCTGCCAGGCCGGGATCTTTACAGGATTGATAAAATCAGCCGCTCTCTGGGCATAAACCGCAATCACTCCAAAAACCATCGACAGCAACAGGAAGGGGATCTTTTCAAGAACAATTTTCCATTGAAATTTCCTCGAAGTGAGGTAGTCAACCAGGATCAGCATGATGGGTAAAATTACCGCCTGAGCCTTGGCCAGTGTGGAAAGGATGAAAAATCCAAGGGTCAGGTAATAGTAGTATTGCTTCCCCCGCTGCAGGTAAAAAACATAGCAGATCATGGCCAGGAAAAACCAGGCGGTATATAGTACGTCCTTTCGTTCCGAAATCCATGCCACCGATTCGACATGCATGGGATGCAGGGCAAAGAGGAGGGCGACAATGAGGGCGACTGGGGCGTTTCTCTTCAGCAGGTGGAAGAAAAAAGTATAAACCAGGAATACATCGGCTAGATGCAGCAGGAGATTATGAATATGATACCCCGGGGCTGAAAATCTGAAAAAATGAAAATCAAATAAAAAGCTAAGCAGGATCAGCGGGTGATAGTTCCCCATGAAATAGGTGGAAAATATCTTTTTAAGGTTGATCCAGGTAACTGCCGTGATCATATCATTGTTCATAATGTAAACAATGTCGTCCCAATTGACAAAATCGTGGCTCGTGACGGGGAAATAGGCAAGAAAAGTGGCAACAATCAAAAAGAGGATTTTCCAGTTCAGCAGGTTCTCTTCCTTAACAATTCTCTTCTTTTTTACGGCCATGTGCGGATTATTTAGACTTATAGATTGCAAGCGCGACGATGCCTGTTTTATGGAGGAAATAACCCATGGATGTTTTCAGCACACCAAGCCCGTATTTTATACTCCGTCGCAGGTTGATCGAAGAGGCCTCCTCGAAATATTTCGTCGGGCAGGTTATCTCGGCAATCTCAAATCCCGCCATAAAGATCTGGGCCAGCATCTGGTTGTCAAAAACAAAATCATCCGAATTGGCATTGTAATTGACGGTTTCCAGCACCTCACGTGAGAAGGCGCGGTAGCCCGAGTGGTATTCGGAGAGCTTCTGGTTGATCAGCATATTCTGAACCCAGGTGAGGAAACGGTTCGAAATATACTTGTACCTTGGCATCCCGCCCCTGAGCGCCCCCTTACCCAGGATACGCGAGGCTATAACCACGGGGTAGAGCCCGCTGGCGATCATGTGCGCCATCGAGGGGATCAGCTTTGGCGTATATTGGTAATCAGGGTGCAGCATGATGACGATATCACCGTTCAGGGCCAGTGCCGTATTATAACAGGTCTTCTGGTTTCCCCCGTAGCCACGGTTCTGGTCGTGCTTGATCAGGTGTTTAACCTTGAGGGTGCTGGCAACCTGAAGGGTGTTGTCGGTGCTGGCATCATCCACCACAACATACTCGTCAACCATGTCGAGAGGAATCTCGGCAATGGTCTTGGCAATGGTTTTTTCTGCATTATAGGCCGGAAGAACTACTATGATTTTTTTTCCTAATAACATACATGTGAATTTATGAATATCGAATATCGGATATTGAAGATTGAATATCAAATATCGGATATCGATGATGAATTTGGATCGGTTTTTTGTAATGTGTTTGTTTCAACCGCGTTAACCGGGTTGGGTCAAGGCAGTTTTAAGCGGATAAAGGTAAAAAGTTTTTCAGATACCTGGGGAAAAAAATAACAAACTGTTCATAATGATTATGTTAAATCCCACCCTGGCCATTCCGATGCCATGGTTGAATTTGGTTAACGTTTGAGCGTGCAATATTGAACCGATTACTTGCCTCATGCGATATATTACCCAAAAAGTGCCGGACATTTGGTAAGTGTTATTGATGGAATTATCTTTGCAAATGAAATCTGACAGCCGGGATCATACCGGGATTGTTTGCCGGCGGGGCCTTTGAACTTGTAAAATCCATCAACCAATTTTTCTGGTATAATAACGGTCAGTCAAAATACATTATAAGCAGGATTAATATAATTTGTTCTGTTTTGCTAATATTGAGAGGAATGTTTTGGATATGTTTGATAAATTAGTAAAAATGAATTGCTTTTCTAAGAATAATTTACTTAGAAAAGCAGCCGGTAATTTGCTGGAAAAATTATATTGTTGCGAAATTAATTGCATTGAAATAGATAAAAGTATAATGTTTGCGCATCACGCCCGCGGGTGTACAATTATTGCTGCAAAAATTTGCGAAAATGTTGTGATTTTTCAAAATGTAACTATTGGGACAAATTTGAGATTTAATAAAGTTGGTAATGTATGGGAAAATATTGGCAATCCTATTATTTGTAAAAACGTAGTAATTGCTGATGGAGCATAAATTTTAGGACCAGTAATAATTGGCGAAAATTCTGTTGTTGGAACTGGTGCGATAATTGCAAAAGACATGTCTGCAAATTGCATAGCATACGGGGTGAATCAATTTAAGCCTAAAAATGCTGATTACGATTTTTTATTTAACGCTGATATGATAAATTTTGAGAAGATTATTGAAGTAAATAATAATTTGATAGCAAAATTTATCAGAAACAAGTAATCATATTAAAATGATGATCACGCTGGAAGAACAATAGCGTCAAAGTGGCCTTAGTCAAACAGGATTTGCCCAGGCACAAAATATCAACCTTGCAACATTGCGTTGTTGGATTCATAAGCAATGGCCTGATGAGACTCCTGGTTCAGGATTTAAAGTCAGTCATTTTTCGATTGATCCCCTAAAATAGATGCCATGTGTTTATTAATAAAAGAAGTTAAACCCTTCCCTGACAGCGTGGATCGAAGCAAAGACTATTGGCATTTAATTATGGAAATCAGGCTACGACCTGAAGTAATCCTCCAACTGAACTTTCATAAGAACCGAGAAGTTTGAAATAGAAAAAGCCTATCCTGACTGGGGTAGGCTTTTTTTATCAGCACATAATATGGCGTGACATATCAGGAGAACGATGATAGAGGATTACTGTGAATGTAAAATCAAGAGAATGGTTTTTACAAAAGTTTAAAATATAATTGACACGATATTTACACAGACATTTTTCACATTAAAACAAAAAGTTGTAAGTCAATTACTTACAACTTTAGGTTTGTGGAGCTGGAGGGATTCGAACCCTCGTCCAAACAGGTAGCAAAAATGCTTTCTACATGCGTAGCTTCTGATTGATTGTCGGAACCTGGCTGGTCAGTAGCGAACCCACCCGATCCGTAGTCCCTGTTATTTCGCCCGGCCAGCGGAACAATGACCCGGCTATCTCAACATTTGCGATGCCTCATCCGGAACACCGTTGAGAAAGGTTTCCCGGGAGACAAGACGCGCCTAATTTCTAAAATTAAGCAGCTAGTCTGTAAGAATAATTGTCGCCAGTTATTGGCTGTGTAAACTGACTTTTTACGAGGCCTGCTCACGAACACTCGGCATGCTTACAATCCCACTTCCCCGCTGTCAAAACCGGTCAGCCCCGGGAATTACCTGCAAAGATACACATGTTTCACCAATTGCCTCCATTGTTTCAACAATGTTTCTCCAACGAAGTTCCGGTGATTCTCCAGGGTACCGGTAATTTTGCTCTTAGCCCTGTTTTAAAAGCAGCAAGAACTTCCAACGGGTAAATCTGAAATCTGAAATGTGAAATGTGAAATGTGAAATGTGAAATCTGAAATGTGAAATGTGATTGCTGCTTTCATGCTGCTTTTACCTGCTTTCATGCTGCTTTCTATCTCTTAGCAATCTCTTAGCAATCTCCTGGCAATCTCTTAGCATTCTCTTAGGAGGCTGCTTTCTCCCTGCTGCCTCCCTGCTTGCTCCCTGCTCCTCCCTGCTTTGTAGGCCGGCCGGGGGATTGTTCGGGAGTGTTAAGAAAAGTACCAGGGGAGCCATAGCCCCCATACCATACCCGAAACCTGCCCGGGCGCATGGTGCGAAAATTCCCACGGCCCGCCTGACCAACGGGTGTCATAAAGATGAAAACGACGGTTAACGGGAGGTTTTGCTGCTTTTCCCTTCAATGTAGGTCATGAAATGTTCGCCATCCTGCGACATCTCGAATTTCGTGTTGACTGTTTCAGCAGCGATGGAGTCGTAGGTCAGCTTGAAAACCGGCATGCCGTCGGTTTTTTTGCTGAGGAACACAATGCTGTGCCCTGCAGGGGTGACCGCATAACTGATCGTATGCCCCTCGTTGTCAAAATAGATTGCCTTGAAAGGTTCGTCTTTAACACCTGGATAAACGATCATCAGGTCGTCGTGCAGGGTCATCCCTTTTTTATCCCTGGCAGGATATTCGGAATGCGATTTCCGAACCAGTACCTTCCCGTCCAGCTCAGATTTGAAAGAAAAGGAGCCGCCGCCCTGACCCGGGACACCACTGCCTTCGCCTTTCCAGTCGCCGGCGAGCCAGCTCCACGTTGACCATGGATTCTGAGGCTGTCCGAAACAGGCTGCAACCGACAGCATCATCAGCGCTGCCAGAAAAAAATGCTTTACCTTCATACTTCGGGGAGTAATAAAATGTTGTTGACAAACTGTGAAATATCGTATCGCGAATGGAAGATCCTGTAAAGTTCGGCAATGATGGGGAAATGGTGCTCAACAGGCATGGTCCGGGAGATCTCCTGGTAAAAGACCTCGGCGGCGGTTTTCCCCTCAAGCACCAGTTCGTGGGAGACATGCTCTGTGAAAAAGCCTTTGCCGATCAGCAATCCCAGGGTGCGGTTCCTGCTCAGGTCGTTCAGGGCCGTCAGGGTAAAATCGCCGTAGCCGCAATAGTTGAACAGGGTATCTTCGCGCCCGCCGAACCATTTCAGTATACTGCGCATTTCTCGGAAGGCCTTGGTCAGCACCAGGAACCGCAGGTTTGGCGAGTTAAACTGGGCGTCGACGATGCCCAGCACGATGGCGTATATGTTTTTTAAAATACTCAGGATCTCCACACCCCGCAGGTCGTCGGTAAAGTCAAGGTGAATCGTGGTGCCGGCAAACATGTCAGCGATCCTCGGGTTGAGCCCTGTTTCGTCGTAGCCAAGGGTAAACCCGGTTGGCATGCGGTTGATGATCTCCCCGGCAAAGCTGGGGCCCTTCATCGTGCAGACAGGGTTTGGAAATTTCTCCTTCAGGCATTCGGTGATGGTCTTGCTCCCTGCGCCAAATCCCTTGGCAAGGTTCACAAACAGGGCATCTTCGGGAAAGTGGCCGCGGAGGGTCTCCAGGTAATCTATCACCACCACCGACGGGATGGCAAGAAAAATAATGTCGCAATGTCCCAGGCGGTGGTTGTCACCGGTGGCATGCAGGTTCGGGTTCAGCAGCAGGTTGGGGAAATACTTCGCATTGATATGGTCCGCGTTGATGCTTTCCACAACAGGTTTTTCGATTGAGTGGAGCAAAACGGGCTCCCTTCCTGCAGCGGCGAGAACATTCCCTAGCGCCGTACCGATGGTGCCTGCTCCGATCAGGGCAATTTTATCGTAATGGTTTTCCATGTGCGGTTATTGATTTGGTGAAAACAGGATCCTGAAACAGGCGCCTCCGGTATTGGTAACTTCAAGTTTGGCTTCAACCTGCTGGATCAGGATCTGGACAATCTGTGTGCCCATCGATTGCGTAGATTTCATGGTGAAATCTTCGGGAAGGCCAATCCCATTGTCACAAATGGTAATGCTGAATTTGTCATCCTCCCCGGGCAGCAGCTTAACCCAAAGCGTGCCGGTGTTATTGCCCGGGAAAGCATATTTATATACATTGGTGATCAGTTCGTTGATGATCAGTCCCATAGGCAACGCCATTTCAATGGCGAGCTGGCAGGGCCGGATGTCGGTCATCAGTTGTATGCGGTCGTTATTGAACGAACTGGAAATGATATGGGTCAGGTTCAACAGGTAATTGTCAAAGGGAATTGTACTGATTTCCTGGTTTTTGTATAGTTGCTCATGCACCAGCGACATGGTCCGTACACGGAGTTGCAGGTCAGTAAGCGACCTGTTGAGCTCACTGTCGTGTGTCTGGTCCCGCTGCATGGTCATCAGGCTGGTGAGGATGGTGAAATTATTCTTCACCCGGTTATGGATTTCACGAAGCAGGTACTCTTTTTGTCTTGCATTTTCAGCCAGTTCCTCTTCGTGTTTCATCCGCTCGGAGATGTTCCGCACAACGGAGATCATATCGCGCACATCGCCCGTCTCAGGATCGAGTAGCGGGTTGATGGTGGCTTCGGCCCAGAACAGGGTGCCATCCTTCCGGATGGCTTTGTAGATATACCGTATTCCCTTTTTCGTACGGAACATCTCTATAAGACGCTGGTTTATGGCAACACGATAGGAGGGTTCAACCAGGTCGAGCAGGCTTTTTACCTCCAGGAGCTCCTGCTGGGTGAATCCATAGAATTTCTCGCAGGAGGGGCTTACATATACCCTGTGCAAACCCGAGTCAAGCAGGGAGATTACATCCACGGTGTTTTCGGCAAGAAACCTGTGCAGCTCTTCGCTTCGGTTAAGCCTGCTTTCGGCGGCAATACGCTCGTAAATTTCCTGCTGCAGACGTTCATTGAGCTCCTTCAGCTCGTTTTTTCGCTTTTTATTCTTGCGGGCCAGGGTGTCGACAAATAGAATCAACGACAGAAGAACGATGAACGCCAGCTCATAAAAAAATATCTGGATCCTGTCCTTCTCAATCTGCAGTCTCTGGAACAGATTTTCCTGGCGCATCAGGTCATTTTGGGTTTCGCTGTCACGGATACTCCTGTTTACCTCAAGGATGGCAATTTCAGAGCGGTTCTGGTCCTTGTTCATCTTGTTGAGGTACTCCATCCTGGCTTTATAATATGTCAGCGCTATATCGTATTTTTTGTCGGAGTTGGCAAAATCAGACATCTCGTAATAAATGGCTTCCAGCATCCGGGTGCTGTTCACCTGTTTGGCCAGCGCCAGCGATTTGTTTAGGTAATAATTGGAAGAATCTTTCCTGCCCAGCAGCCAGTAAGCCTCTCCCACATTCAGCAGGGAGGATGTGATCATGTTCGAAGTTCCTGATTTTTCACGCAGATGCAGGGCCCAAAGGTTGTATTTCAGGCTTGACTGGTTATTGCCAAGGACATGGTAAATGTGGGCAATGCGCGTATACATTACGGCAATTTCAATGTTATTTGTGTCCGACTCGAAGGCTGTAACGGCTATCCCGTAATAGTATTCGGCCATACCGTATTGTTCTGTCTGGCGGTATGTATCCCCCAGGAATTTGTAAACGGCGGCAATTGAAGATAACTTTCCTGTTTTCTGGAACCATGGAAGACAAAGAAAAAGATTTTGAAAGGCCAGCGGGTAATCTTTTTTGGCGTAATAATAATTTGCATAACTGAGAAAAACCTGGCCGCGCGTTGCAGGATCAGAGGAGTGTTGCACTAATTTTGACATGATTACCAGGTATTTTTCAACCAGGTCGTAATTTTTTATATTCAGGAAAAACTGAGTTAACCTGGCATGTGCGATGATCACCTGAGCTGTATCATGCGCCAGTTCATACAGGTCGATCAGTTTAAAATGGGCATCCAGGGTCTTTGTATAGTTTTCCTGTATGTAATAAAATTCTGTCAGGAATCCAAGCGCATCACCCTGCCCCTTGGTGTAATTTAACCTGGCCGACAGGGTACAGGCATCCAGGGCGGAGCTCCTTGCAAGGGCGGTATCAGGGGTCGATTTAGCCAGGCGGATCAGCGAATCGGCGATTCTGATATCATCCACACGACTGCTCCATTCCTTAACCTCTTCGGGGAATGCAACACCGGCAGCAAACATGAAAAGGAGGAGAAATCCTGAAATTTTTATACACGGTGACATTATATTCCTGGCCTGCCTCATTCGTGAAAACTTTATTGTATTCATTCCGGACATTTTGGCAATCAATCATTTGACCGCAAATTCTCCGTGCATGCTGCGGTCAGTCTGTTCCTGTTGTTTTTCCGATTACACAAACCCGACAGATTTCAGGGAAACAAGGGAAATTAATTAATTCCCTCAGGTATTGCAAAAATAGAAAATTATCTTAATCCTGTTGCCGGTTTATCCAGATTATGACGTTTATCAGATACTGTGCCTGAATCCTTTAATAATTCTCAGGATCATGGGATTGTATTTCATGATCTTGAAATAGGGAACTTGTTTTGTTCCGTAATGCCGGAAGGAGGTCTCTACGTTTTCGATCATACTGCCCTCAAAATCAAAACCTTTCGTCAGGGAAGAGAGGTGGAATATCGTGTCGCGGATCAGCAGGGCAATTGACCCGCTCGAACGGTACGCCGGGTCGATCGTGCTGACCAGGTTATATCCATATTGGCTGTCCCATACGACAAACAGGGCGCTGTGTATTATATTGTCTTTATCGGTGGCATAGACAATTCTGCCGGATTCCCGCGCAATCGCAGCATTGGCCAAATTCCTGAACAATTCCCGCGAATAGTTGATCTTCTGCCCCGTTTTGGCAAGCGATGCCTGGTGATGGTCGTAAAACTGATCCGCAGTAAAATCCGTATGGAGGCTGAGCAACTGGGAGGCCCGTTTCAGGTTTTTTCTTTTTTCGTGGCTGAAGTTGGCGGCCAGCAGGTCCGGCTCCGACAGGTCATCCAGCACATAGGTGTATTTGGTGGCCTGAAGGAAGCCTTTCCAGTAAAACGGCAGCCAGTTGGTAAGGGAGGGGGGAAATGCTGAAATATAAAAGTCAAAGGCTGGCAGCCCGCCGATCAGCTGCTCCATGATCTCTTTTTCCCAGGAAAGCCTGGAGGAGTATTTCTGGTTTTCCGGGTAGGCAATGTACGGGCCCAGGTGAGGCGTGAGGGGAGGAAGCGCCATGCCTTTGTAAAACCCCTTTTTAACCCTGAAATAGGGAAGGGCGCCAACCACTGAATTCTCCTTTTGCACAAGGACGACGTCCCAGTTGGACTCCCCGCACACTGCATCGAGCCACCAGTCGTTGATGAAGACCGGCAGGGAGGCCTCTTTGCTGCAGAATTCGCGATAGATCTTTTTGTTCATCGTACCTGTTTATAAAGTAACCGGTTCACGAGCGCAAGTATGCGGTACGTTCTGACTAGTACGAAACCTGCCTTTTCAATACTGCGGATGGAGGCATGATTTGTGGCATTTACGCATATGAACACATTGCTGAATTGTGTGTAATCTTCCCGGATGAGCACCAGCACATGGGCAAAGATATTTTTCCCGCGGGCCGTCGGAGCCGTTTCACAATAGTGAATGTACGCCTCGCCTTTCTGCAGGATTAATGGGAGGGCCCAGTGCAACTGGACCTTTCCCGGCAACCGCTTCACCCACGAGCGGTGGACGCATTTGCCATCCAGGTAGCCGAGGTAACCGGTTTCCCCTTCGGCGAGAAACTGCCGGTAGAGCGCCAACTTGTCGGGGGTGTCGAAAGCGAGCACATCCCCGATATTCTCCGCCGTAGCCCTGGTAACCGTCACCGGCGAAGGCTGCGACACATAGGCGCCCTGCCGGTAAAGCAACAGCCGTTCGGCTGCGAACATCCTGTTCATTACTTTCGTTATAAAGGATCTCTTCATGATGGCTCTCCGGTTACCATGGTGCGGCATTTTGCCCTTTCGCAGTAAAGATCAAGGAGCATGCTGCACGACAGCAGGGAGGCATCCTCCCCGGCCGCCTTCTCCAGGATATTCATGTAAACCTCTTTCCAGCCCGGGTATTTATATGCCGAGAAATGGGTGTTGTGCCATAGAACCGTCATGCACCCGCCGAATTTCCTGACCTCTTCGAACAGGGGCACGGTGTACAGGTACGCCTGTGCAGGTAGCAGGCCAAGATATTTCTGGAGTGTCCCATCCATGAGGGTCAGCGGAATTTCGGTATGCTGAAACGGCCGGTCGTGCTGTATGTCCCATGGCCTGAATGGGAAACAAAACGAGTTTCTGAAACCGGGTTCTTCGGCAAAACCGAGAGAGGCATCATAGTTCAGGCCGGTTTCATCAATAATTTTACCTGAAACGGCAGCACTGTAAAGCAAAAAATGGAACCGGTTCCCGTGTACCGGAACCCGGAAGCAGGATAATTCGGCATTAAGTCTGTCAGGATCTGTTGAGGTGCCGGCGCTGCCATGGATCCCGACTTCACTCCCGCTGCCCGTGATAAGCGCCTGTACGGCTGTGAATTTTGAACGGCTCAGCCGGTAGTCTGCATTTTTTACCCCCATCCCGGGAAGATGCGTGGCAAGAAAGAAGAAGGTGGAATTTGCACCGTATTGCCGTTCAAGGTTCACGATCTCGCTGAAATTAAACCAGCCATCCCGGCCCGCGAGTTTTTTGGCAAGCAGCAGGAATGGGGTGACAGGATTCCCCTTTTTCAATGCATGCAGGCTGCCCTGCAACCAGGCAGATTCACAGGAATCGATGTCGTGTGTGAGGCACAGAGCATAGGGATTTCCGTTCCAGGAAACAGTGGCGACCGGTTTCCCCGAAGCCTGCTCCATAACGGTTTTAAGGATGTCGAAATAATAGTTGACAATGGGTTTCCCGGTGATGCCGAGCCTTTTCTGGAGGCTCAGCCCGTAAGGAAAACGCCCGTAGCGGTCAAAATCGGTGCAGAAGTGCTCCTGCCACCCGCTGAGCAGGTAAAATGCCGATGCAATGATATCTTGGCTTATATAATACTGGTCGCCCGACTGGGTGATCAGATCGCCTGTGTCGTCACCGAAAAAGAAGGGCACGCGGGTGCCTTTCCAACTTTTCCAAACGATCTGGTGGTCTTCAGGGATGTATTGCTCCCCCCTTTCCAGCGATGCAGTATTCCCCTTCCTGATCCTGATCTTCGCATCTCCTTCATGGCCATAGGAAACGGAGACTGGGAGCTTATCCAAGCCGAATACCATGCTGAAATGGTCCAGGATATAGTCTGATTTATGCTGCATGGCCGGATGCCTGTTTATCTCCAGAAAATGCTGGGCAGCCTGAAAAAGCGCAGGGCAGAATTGACCATTGTCAGAATCTGCCTTTTTGAACGGGTAAGAAACCCGGGTTTCTGAACAGTTTTGGGATTGCTCCACTCCCCGATCATTTCATCATGGGGCTTTTCCCGTATCTTTTTTTCAATCACCACGATACCATCGTAATAATGGATCGAGTCGGCTGTCCGGGTGAAGGTGCTTACCGGCAGCGATTTCTGCTCGGAATGATGGGCGTTTAAAAAATCAATTAAGTTCTTGCTGTATTCAATAAAGGTCCCCCTGCGTTTTAACCCGCCACCGTATTTCAGCCAGTAGGAGGTCATCAGGTCTTCACAAAGATAGACGCCGTTGTCCCTGATATGCCCGAACAACTCCTCGTAGGTGATAATCTGCTGGCGCATGGTATGGCCGCCGTCATCAAGCAGAATATCAACAGGGGGGATCGATCTTTTTACCTCCTGCAGGAATTTCCTGTCGGCCTGTGATCCGATGAAAATTTTTATGTTTTCTTCTTCCAGCGCTTTGCACTGCGGGTTGATGTCCATTCCATAAATCTTAGCGTTGGGGCCAAAATAATTTTTCCACATCTGGAGACTTCCTCCCTGCGAAACACCGATCTCCAGGATGGTCATATCTTTGCCCCTGAACCGCGAAAAATGACGGTCGTACACATCAAAGTAATGGATCCATTTCTGGATAAGCCTTTTATTGTTTTGCCTGAAATACTGCTCTAAATCGTTCATTGTTGATGGTTTAAATGGTTGCCAGCCTAAGCAACTGCAAAGGTGATGCTATTTTCCTGAAAAAAGAAATTCTCAGGGTAAAATGCAGCCACCCTAACCCCCGGATTATGCGAATTGCACGTCGGCGCTTTACCGCCCGTGTGACTGATCTGCTTTTATATACCTTTGCACAATCAACCATTTCTTAAGACACAGCGCTATGACACCTGAAAAAATGCCGGTCCGTGTATCTGTCATACTTTCCACATTTAATTCGGAAAAGACGCTGCAACGGGCACTTGATTCGGTTTTTTCCCAGGAGGGGATTCATCGTGACTTTGAAATCGAGCTGATCGTCGTTGACGATTGCTCAACCGACCATACCCGTGAAATCCTGGCCGGGAACAGGATTGACTATTTGTCAACTCCCGGAAATTCGGGAGGACCGAACAGGGGCCGGAACATGGGTTTAAACAGGGTTACCGGCGATTTCTTCTGTATTATGGATCACGATGACGAGTGGTTGCCCGACAGACTGGTTTCCCAACTTGCAGTCAGTCACCTGGCTCCCGTCGTCACCTCCGGCCTGACCGTCATCTTCGGGCAGCGGGCCAGGGCTGTCGACAACTTTAATCAACCCCGCGGGGATGCTGCCTATAATTTTTATGGGAAGAATATTACCTTTTTAACCACCCTCTGCCGGTCGTCAGGGGGCCAGTCGGGCTATATAGGGAGCGTGCTGGTCAGCTGTTCCCTTAAACACCTCCGTTTCGAAGAGCATTTCGGCAAGGTTGATTATGACTGGGGACTGAAGCTTTTCGAGGGGAATTGCTCGGTGGAGATCTGCAGGCCTCTGTACAGGAGGTATGTCGAAGACTCAAACCTGTCGTTAGATAATAGTTACAGGATGGTTGACTTCTACTTTTCCCTGATGATTCTGGATGGCTATTCAGAAAACTACCCGGCCGAGACCAGGAGAGGCTATAAACGGTTACATGGCAGCCGGGCCAGGTTTTTTTACCTGAAGGGGAATATGAAAAAAGCCCGGTTTTACTTCGCCAGGGCAGGGTGGAATGTCAAGACCCTCCTGTACTATCTCACGACATTCGCAGGATCCAGGATCGTTAAAAAAAGATTCTCCGTATTTGGATAGCAGGGGGGAGGAATAGTCCCATCAGGGCATCCCTGACCTCTTGATGCCACCCGGAATGGTGAGAGAATGTAATTTATTTTATACCTTTCCGTTTTTTTCAGAAATCGTTTCCAGATATAGTATGATCTCCAAACAGTTCATTAAATCCTCCTTCATTTATTCCATCGTCGGTGCCTTGCCGCTTTTCTCAGGTATCGTGCTGCTGCCCTTTTATACCAACATGCTGACCACCGCCCAGTTCGGCATGCTGGCTCTGTATATCGCCTTTGCGGCCATCATGCAGCTTGTGGTGAATTTCGGCCTGGAACAGTACCTGGGAACCAACTGGGTGGATTTTAAGGACAATGTGCAAACAGCAAGGGAAAATGTAGGAACCGTGGTGTCGTTGCTGCTGATCATAGGACTCATTGTTCTGGCGGTATTTGCATTCTCTGGTGCACCGGTTTTTTCAGCGTTTACAAAACTTACCGGTAATAAAACCACCCTGGAATTTTATCCCTGGGGATTCATGTCCCTGCTGACAGCCATATTCAACAGCCTTTTCAAAAGTTACATCTCATTTCTGATCTTTCAGCAGCGGCCGGAGCGGTTTTTCTGGATGAACCTTCTGAATTTCGTGCTTACCATCGCTATCTCTCTTTCCATTCTGTATTACAAACCCTTTTCACTTGCAGGCCCCATGTATGGCCGGCTGCTTTCGGGGCTGGGAATTTTCGTGGTCGCCCTCTTTTATTTTATCAGGGAATTCGGGATCTCTTTCCATATCAGGTTGCTGAAAGGAATCGCCATTTTTTGTTTTCCCCTGTTTGTCTATTTCATCCTCTCCTGGACAGGAGCCAACCTGGACCGCTATATCATTGCCTACTTTCTGGATGCACGGGATGTCGGGATCTTCGTGTTTGCCATCCAGTGCACCCTGCTTCTCGATTTCCTCAACAACGGCCTCGCCTATTCGATTTATCCCAAAGTGTATAATATCTGGAAGGAAAAAGAGATCAATTACGCCACCATCGAGGTGAACCGCTATTTCAACGGGTTTACGGCGATGACCCTGCTGATTGTCCCGGTAGTGGTCATTGCCCTGCCGCTGATCATCCCATTTGTCGTAAAGAACAGGGATTTTTATCTTACCTTCCGGTTCATGGCCATTCTTTTTTCAGGATATACCCTGAGCGGACTGCGTTCCTATTTCTGGGCGCCCCTGATGTATTTCAAGAAAACAAAGGCACTTCCAAGGATCTTCATGCTCAGTGCGGTATTCCAGGTGGCAGTCAGTATCGGACTGATCAGTGTTTTCGGCCTGATCGGGGCTGTATGGGCCAATTTGCTGGTGAAACCCGTACAAATCCTGTTGATGTATATTGAAAGCAGGAAGGTGTTCGATTACAGGATCAATATGTGGAAACTGGTCTACCTCCCGGTAATCTTCATTTCCATGGTTCTTTTCACCGAGACGGTTTGTACGGATGGCAAACGGTTGCTCGTGGAGGTTGGGCATTTAATCCTGGCTGTGGTGATGGTTGCACTTGTCTACAGGAAGGAGCTGATCCCGGTCCTGCGCGAACGGCTTCACCTGAAAGGTTAAACTGCCGGTTTTGCATTCCTGATGCTGGCATTCAGTTCAAATCCGACCAGCAGGCTGATGGCATTGAGGTATATCCAGAAGAGTACCACCATCAGGGTGCCCAGGGAGCCATACAGGGCATTGTACCGTGAGAAGTTATCGACGTAATAGTTGAACCCGAGGGTGGTCACTACGATAAGCCCGGTCGCCAGCATGGATCCTACCGAGAAGAACCTGAAGGTCTTCTGCCTGGCAGTTCCCAGGACATAAACCAGCGAAATGGCCATCAGCAGCAACCCGACGATGATGAGCCAGCGGAGAAGCTGCAGCATCAGCACCACCACCTTTCCGCTGGCGAGCAGATCGGGCAGAAGCCATGAAAGGAGGGATGACCCGAAGGTGATCAGTCCGATGGCCATGATCAGCAGCAAACTGTTGACCAGGACGATGACCACGGAGATAAGGTATTGTTTGATACTGGTGCGGCTTTCGAGTTCATGGTAGGTGTTTTTAAAAGCCTCGATCAGGCTGTTGACACCGTTTGTTGAAAAGTACAGGGTCAGGATCAGGTTGAGGATCAGTAGGCTGCTGCGAGGCCTGGTCACGATATCCACAATGGTCTCCCTGACTGTGTCAAAGGCCATCCTGGGCATGAAATCCTCAATGATCCCCATCAGCGATTGCTGGAAATTTTCGATGGGGATGAAGGGAATAATGGTGAACAGGAAGATCAGGAAGGGGAAAATTGCCAGGAACATGGAAAAGGAGATCGCGGCGGCACGGGTGGTAATATATCCCTCCGTCAGCCCACGGATAAAAAAGACCGTCACATCATATAGAGGCACGCCGTTGAATCCCGGCAGCACCACCCGCCTGGAAACCCCGATCACCCTGTCAACAAATGGCAGGGATTTTATCCTTCGGATTGTTTTTTCAGAGAGTCGCATGCAACGGGCCCTGCCCGGTTTTATTAAGTTGATCGGAAATTAATTTTCAGTTTCGTGCAAAAGCACTGGTCAGCTATCCTATCCCTGCCAGGCCCGCACCCCCGTGCTAATATACCCTACTGCCTACTGCCTATTGCCTATTGCCTACTCCCTATTGCCTATTGCCTGCTCCGCCTTCAAACTCATATCCAAACTCCTTATCTGGTGCGTCAGCGCACCCACGGAGATAAAATCCACCCCTGTTCCGGCGTATTTCCTGATGTTATCCAGGGTGATCCCCCCACTGGCCTCGGTTTCAAACCGGCTGTTGATCAGACTTACAGCCTTGGCAAGGTTTTCAACGGAAAAATTGTCGAGCATGATACGGTCAACGCCGCCATGGGCAAGCACCTGGTTCAGTTCGTCCTCATTGCGGACCTCAATTTCAACCTTCAGCTGTTTCCCCGTAAGGCTGAAGTACCGGTGCACTGAATCGATGGCCTGCACGATCCCCCCTGCAAAATCGACATGGTTGTCCTTGATCATCACCATGTCGTATAACCCCATACGGTGATTTTCGCCCCTGCCGGTCTTTACCGCGTATTTTTCAAGTTCACGCAACAGGGGAGTGGTTTTACGGGTATCAAGGATCCTGGTCTGCAACCCGGCAAGCTGGTTTACGATATGGCTTGTTGCTGTTGCAATGCCGCTCAGGCGCTGCATGAAGTTGAGAACCAGCCGTTCCGATTTCAGGATGGATGCCTGCCTTCCAGCAACTTCAAACACGATATCCCCCCTGTGAATGACCTCCCCGTCGTGAAGGCGTGGCACTACCACGAGCGAGGGATCGACCTGGTGGAAAATAAGTTCAGCCAGGGCTGCCCCGCAAAGGATTCCATCCTCTTTCACAAGCAGTTTTGCCCTTCCGGGGGCATCGGCCGGGATGGTAGCCAGGGTGGTATGGTCGCCGTCGCCGATATCTTCGGCAAGGGCCCGGGAAATAATTTCTTCAATCGTCATATCAGGAGGATAATGGCAGGGGGATAATTTGAATAAGTTGCGGAAATTGAAGCTATCAGGTTGTGTTCAGCATCCGGGTTTCAACTTTCCTGGACCTGCAGCTGATGGATAAGGTTCTGCCCGTTAACCGATTTTATCAGGAAATAGACACGGAAAACTTTTTTCCCGGTATCGAGGCTGCCAATGGAATATTGCGAACCGTCGGGAGAGGAGCCCTGGCGGGTTACCTTGAAACTTTTTACCGGGTGCTGGGCGAAAAAATCCTTCATGATCTGTCCGGCCTGGGTTTTGCTGTAGGAATCGTCAAAACCCGGCAAGGTAAGGTCGACCATAGAGTTGAAATATCTGGCAACCTCTGCTGCATTGCCCGCCTGGATGGCAGCGGTTACCTGGGCTGCCGTTTCATCAGGGCCGGCAGCCGGAAGGAATCCAAGCGATAAAAAAACCGGTATGAGAAGAAGAAACCAACTGTAAGCAATCTTTTTCATCGGCATTTGTTTTTATTAGGACAAAACAGGCCTCCGTTGAGGATACTATCCTGCAGGCAGCAGACCACATCCCTGCGATTCTTTTACAAACATACAAAAAAATCATCCTTATTTCTCATCTTTGCACTGAATTATGAAAATCCGCCTTGTACTAACCGGAAAAACAGATGAGGATTTCCTGAAAACAGGAATAGGGGAGTATGAAAAGCGGGTGAAACGGTATGTGCCGTTTGAGATTTTCGAGATACCCTCCCTGAAAAACCTGTCAGGACTTTCCCATGCTGAACAGATGCTTCGGGAGTCGGAATTAATTCAAAAACAGATCGTGCCGGGAGATATCGTTGTTTTACTTGATGAACATGGCAGGGAAATGCGGTCGACCGAATTCGCCACCTTCCTGAACAGGCAGTTCATTTCGGGAGGGAAAACCCTCGTGTTCATTGTGGGCGGCCCCTTTGGCTTCGATCCCTCGGTAAAAAAACAGGCCAGTTTCATCCTCTCTCTCTCCAGGATGACCTTTTCACACCAGATGGTCCGTCTCTTCTTTACCGAACAGTTGTACAGGGCCCTTTCCATCCTCCGCGGAGAATCATATCATCACGAATGAAGCCCTGAATGCGAATTTGCATTAACATTTTTTTAACGTAAAGGTTAACAAAAATTAACATCAATACTTGTCCCGGAATTTTTTCATTTTATAAATTTGCACCCACAAAATTCAGATAACATGGTTGAAACGGACATCAAAGAATTGAACGAACGGATCCAGAAGGAGAGCGCGTTTGTTGACATGGTGACGATGGAAATGCACAAAGTGATCATTGGCCAGAAGCAGATGATTGAAAGGCTGATGATCGGGTTGCTTGCAAACGGGCATATTTTGCTCGAAGGAGTTCCCGGTCTTGCCAAGACGCTGGCCATAAAATCACTGGCAAACTGTATAGATGCCAAATTCAGTCGTATCCAGTTCACCCCCGACCTGCTGCCTGCCGACCTTGTCGGCACCCTGATCTACAGTCAGAAAAATGAAGAATTCAAAATCAGGAAGGGACCCATTTTTGCCAATTTCATCCTGGCTGACGAAATAAACCGGAGCCCGGCCAAGGTACAAAGCGCACTGCTTGAAGCCATGCAGGAGCGCCAGGTAACCATCGGCGACGAAACCTTTATTTTGCCTGAACCATTCCTGGTGCTGGCTACTGAAAATCCCATCGAGCAGGAGGGTACCTACCCGCTTCCCGAAGCCCAGGTCGACCGTTTTATGCTCAAGGTTGTCATCGGCTATCCTGATAAGAAGGAGGAGAAGATGATCATCCGCCAGAATATCGGGAACGAATCGTTCAAAACCAGCCCGATCATCAGCACCGACGACATCATGCGCGCCAGGGCCATTACCCGCGAAGTTTACCTTGACGAAAAGATCGAAAACTATATCACCGACATCGTCTTCGCCAGCAGGTTCCCGGCCGACTATAAACTCAAGAAATTCGAAGGCCTGATCAGCTACGGCGGTTCGCCCCGTGCCAGCATCTACCTTGCCCTGGCCTCGAAAGCCTATGCCTTTATCAAACGCCGCGGTTACGTGATCCCCGAAGATATCCGCGCCGTGGCGCACGATGTGATGCGTCACCGCATCGGACTGACCTACGAAGCCGAAGCCGAAAACATCACCACCGAAGATATCATCAACGAAATCCTGAACACGGTTGAAGTGCCCTAGGCTGGTTGCAGTCAGCAGTCAATGCCGCGATTACCGGTTCATCATTTCATTTTTCACCATTTCGCTTTTTTGCAATTACGCTACGTAAAATATGGAATCCGCTGAGCTTTTCAAAAAGGTTCGTAAAATCGAGATAAAAACCCGGGGTCTGAGCAACCAGATCTTCTCGGGTCAGTACCACTCTGTGTTCAAGGGACGCGGGATGGCCTTCTCAGAAGTACGCGAATACCAGCCCGGCGACGACATCAGGAGTATCGACTGGAACGTTACGGCCCGGTTCAACCATCCCTATGTCAAGGTGTTCGACGAGGAACGGGAACTTACCGTGATGCTGATCATCGATGTCAGCTCCTCCAACAGTTTCGGGACGCAGAAATCCATCAAACAGGAGATGATCACCGAAATCGCCGCCGTGCTTGCCTTCAGCGCCATCCAGAACAACGATAAAGTCGGCGTGATCTTTTTCAGTACCACCATCGAGAAGTTTATTCCTCCCAAAAAGGGAACCAGCCATATCCTGCGGATCATCCGTGAACTGATCGAATTCAAACCGCTGCACCAGGGGACAAACCTAACCGAGCCGCTGCGTTATTTTACCAATGCCATCAAAAAACGTTGTACAGCTTTCTTACTCAGCGACTTTCTCGACAGGGGGTTTGAAGACGCCATCAAAATTGCCAACAAGAAACATGACCTGATCGCGGTAAAGATTTACGATGCCCGGGAAACCGAATTACCCGATGTTGGGCTGATCCGTGCACGCGATGCCGAATCGGGCAGCCAGAAATGGATCGATTCGTCAGACAGGGCCGTGCGCAGGCAATATAACAACTGGTATAAGGCGCATGATGCCTATGTCAGCGATACCTTCCTCAGAAGCGGCGTCGATGCGGCTGAAATCAGAACCGATGAGGATTATATCAAACCCCTGATGAAATTGTTCAGGATCAGGGGAGCCAGGCGGTAACTGATCGGGAGATGACAAAATAGATTTATGAGCAATGAAAAAAGAAGGATGAGGATTCTAAGAATATTTTTAACCATCGTGTTGTTTTCTCTGGTTGGCGGGAGCTATGCCCAGGAGGTCGGGGCGATGGCAAAGTTCGACACCAACGCCATGCTGATCGGCGATCATGTTCTGATGACGCTCAAATTTACAGGCCCGGCAAAGACACAGGTACTCTGGCCATTTTTGCCCGATACCATTCTAGGCCATATCACCATCATCGGAAGAGGCAAAATCGATACTGCCTATTCAGCCGATAAAAAGCTGGTAATCCTGACCCAAAAGGTAAATGTTACCTGTTTCGATTCGGGCTTTTATACGGTCCCGTCAATCCCGTTTGGTTACAGGATTCTCCCCGATACCGGAAAGCGTATTGTCTCCAGCACGATGCTGATGCTGGCAGTACATACGGTGAAGGTGGATACCACCCAGTCGATCAAACCGATTATCGGCCCGCTTAAGGTACCGATCACCTTCAGGGAGATGCTGCCCTGGATACTGGGGGCTGTTGCCGTTGCTATCCTGGTATTTGCCGGAATCTGGTACTACCGGAAAAGGAAAAAACAGGAGCCGGTATTTAAACTGAAACCAAAAGTTGTCGTTCCTCCTTACGAAAGGGCGTTGCAGGAATTTGAAAAGCTGAGGCTGAAAAAGCTATGGCAGAACGGCAGGGTAAAGGAATATCATTCGGAACTGACGGAGATCCTGCGGAGGTATATCGAGGATCGCTTTATGGTTCCGGCACTCGAGCAAACCAGCTCCGAAATCTACGAAAGCCTGCTAAACCACGCTGAATGCCCGAAGCCAAGCGTGGATAAGCTGAACCGGCTGCTGGTGATGGCCGATATGGTTAAATTCGCGAAGGCCCTGCCGGTGGCTACCGAGAACGATATGTGCCTGACCGATGGAGTTGAATTTGTTCGTTCGATGACAGGTGTCACAACTGGTAAAACGGAGGAAAATCAATAAGGGGGATCAGTTTTACGCTCCTCTTTCAATAATGGAAAAGTTGCATTTTGATTTTTAATATGTTTATACATCTTACATACGGCAATCCCGGTTTTCTCTTTCTGCTGCTGATTATCCCGGCGCTGGTGGTTTGGTATTTCTACAGGAAAAGAAAAAATTCGGCCGACCTGCTGGTAAGCAGCCTCGAAGGCTTTGCCACGGTCGGACGAAACCTTAAATTTTACGTCCATCACAGCTTGTATGTGCTGCGTCTGCTGGCCATCATCTGTCTCATCATCGCCCTGTCGCGGCCCCAGACAAGTCTCAGCCGGCAGGACATCACCGTGGAGGGGATCGACCTGATCATAGCACTGGACGTAAGCGGTTCGATGAAGGCGCAGGATTTCAGACCCGACAGGCTTGAAGCCGCCAAGGATGTGGCCATGGAGTTTATCGACGGCCGCCCCACCGATCGTATCGGCCTGGTGATCTTCAGCGGGGAGGCCTTTACACAGTGCCCCCTTACCTCCGATCACGCGGTGCTTAAAAACCTCTTCCGTGATATCCATTACGGCATGATCGACGATGGTACGGCGCTGGGCGACGGTCTGGCCACCGCCGTAAACCGTTTACGCGGCAGCAAGGCAGTGAGCAAGGTGATCATCCTGCTGACCGACGGGGTGAACAACATGGGGGCGCTCGACCCGCGCTCCGCCTCTGAAATCGCCAAACTATACGGGATCCGGATCTATACCGTAGGCATCGGAACCATCGGGCAGGCGCCTATCCCGGTGCAAACTCCTTTCGGGGTTCAAACCCAGATGATGAAGGTCGATCTTGACGAGTCGCTCCTGATGGAGATCGCCAAATCAACCGATGGCAAGTATTTCCGCGCTACCAACAATGCCAAGTTGCGTGCCATCTATAAGGAAATTGATAAAATGGAGAAGTCGAAGATCGATGTGACCGAATTCCGGAAGAAAAAGGAGGAGTTCCTGCCGTTCGTGCTGATAGCCTTTATCCTGCTCGGCATCGAGGTGCTTCTCCGGTACCTGTACCTGAAAAACATCCCCTAACAGGGTGAAATATTGAATTGCAGTCGCGATGATAATAGTAAACAGTAGTATAAATTTTAACAGTTAGCTCTTGTTCAGATTCGCCCACATATATTACTTCTACCTGCTGGCGCTGATCCCGGTTTACACGGCGTTGCTGGTGCTTTTCCTGATATGGAAGAGAAAAACGCTGTCACGCTATGGCGACTGGAATGTGATCAGCCGGCTCATGCCGGAATATTCGGTATGGAAACCTGTTCTGAAATTTATCGGGATGGCGGTTGCCATAACGGCGCTTGTTTTTGCACTGGCTGATCCGCAAACCGGCTCCAGGCTTGAAAAGGTAAAACGCAAAGGGATTGACCTGATGATCTGCCTGGATGTATCCAATTCGATGATGGCGCAGGATATCAAACCAAACCGGCTGGAACGGGCCAAACAGGCTATCAGCCGCCTTATCGACAACATGGAGGGCGACCGTATCGGGATTATCGTCTTCGCCGGGAAGGCCTTTCCACAGTTGCCCATCACGACCGATTATGCCGCTGCCAAGATGTTCACCTCCACCATCAATACCGGCATCGTGCCGACCCAGGGGACTGCCATCGCAGAGGCTATCAACGCCGCGGTCAGTGGTTTCGGCGAGTCAAAACACAACAAGGCCATCGTCATCATCACCGACGGGGAGGACCACCAGGGGGATGTGCTGGAACAGGCGGATGCCGCAATTAAAAAAGGGATCACCATCTATACCATCGGTATGGGACTCCCCGAAGGCGCTCCCATCCCCGTTTACAGCGGGAACATCCAGACCGGCTATAAAAAAGACCGCGACGGCCAAACCATCATGAGCAAACTCGATGAAACCCTGTTGCAGAAGATTGCCGGCCTTGGCAAGGGGATGTATGTTCGGGCAACCACCTCGGAAACGGGGCTTAATAAAATTTATGACGACATCAGCAAGATCCAGAAAACGGAGATAGAGGAAAAACAATTCAGCGACTATGAAGACCGTTTCCAGTATTTCGTGGCCCTGGCCCTGCTGCTCCTGATCGCCGACCTTTTTGTCTTCGAACGTAAGACCCGCTGGCTGAAAAATTTCAGACCTTTTGAAAAGGGCTTTGGTTCAGTGAACAATGATAAATAAATATTGATTTTTAAGGAAAAATGAAATATAAGATCCTGATCCCGGTTTTCATGCTTCATGGGTTGTTCTGCTTTTCACAAAAGGAGAATACCCTGCTGCGCCAGGGCAACCGCAATTTTGACAAGGGCGATTACAAGGAGTCGGAAAAGGATTACCGCAAAGCCCTCGAGTTAAACAAGGAGTCGGTGAAGGGGCAATTCAACCTGGGTACTGCCGTTTATAAGAATAACAATTACGCGGAATCGGCAAAAATTTATGGTACCTTAGCCGGAAATAATACAGATCGCGAAACCAAATCAAAGGTTTATCATAACCTGGGAAACTCCCTACTGCAATCAAAGGAATATGACAAGAGTATCCAGGCCTATAAGAATGCCCTGGTGAACGATCCCAAGAACAAGGATACCAAGTATAATCTGGAATATGCCAAGATGATGCTGAAGAAACAACAGCAGCAGCAACAGCAGAATAAGGATAAAAAGGACGATAAGAAGGACGATAAAAAGGATCAGAAGGACAAGCAGGACCAGAACAAGGACCAGGATAAAAAGCAGGATCAGCAGAAGCAGCCCCAGGACCAGAAGAAGATAAGCAAGGAGGATGCCGAAAGGATGCTGGAGGCGTTGAAGAATGATGAAAAGAAAACCATGCAGAAGGTTAAAAAACAGGCAGCTAAAGTCCAGGTATCCGGAATTGAAAAAGATTGGTAACATGTTGAAAAGAATCGTTTTTGGTTTTATTACGCTACTGCTTATGGCAGGAATTGCATCCGCACAGGATGTCCAGTTCACCGCCCAGGCCAAGCCGGTGGTAGCCCTGGGAGAGACCATTACCCTTATCTATACGCTGAATGCCCAGGGTTCCGGGTTCAGGGGGCCCAGCGTTGCCGGTTTTGAAATGCTCAGCGGGCCCAACATGAGCACCAATTCGAGCATCCGGTCGGTCAACGGGCGTACCACCATGTCGATCACCTACACCTACACCTACCTGATGCAGGCTACCCGCGAGGGAAATTACGATATCCCAGCGGCTTACGTAAACGTGGGAGGCAAGCAGTTTGCCTCCAACACGGTTAACATCAAAGTCGTTAAAAATCCAAACGTCCCGTCAGGGCAGGGCGCTGCCGGACAGAACAGGGCTCCCGGGGGCGGCGCCGCCGTGACAGGCAGCAGCAACGACGTTTATGTCAAGGCCTTTGCCTCCAATGCCAGCCCGCTGCAGGGTGAAGGGATCGTGGTTACCTACAAGATATTCACCAAGGTTCCTATTGCCCAGATCAACATCAGCAAGCTATCCTCCTTTTCGGGATTCTGGTCGCAAAATCTGATGAAGGAGAATGACAAGCTTCAGCAAACCACCCAGGTGATCGACGGAGAACAATATGTGGTTGCCGACATCCGTAAGATCGCCCTCTTCCCGCTGAAGAGCGGACGGCTGGTGATCGACCCCCTTGAACTGGCCTGCGTGGCCCAGTTGAAACGGCAAACAAAAACCAGGACCGGCGATCCCTTCTTCGATGATTTCTTTAACGACTCCTTCTTTAACTCAGGGGTGGCCAATGTGGAGAAGACCCTGAAGTCAAATCCGCTGGTGATCACCGTCAGACCGCTGCCCGATGAAGGTAAACCGGCCGATTTCAGCGGCGCCGTCGGCAATTTCACCTTCCATTCGGAGGTGGATAAAACCCGGTTGAAAACCAATGAGGCGGTAACCCTGAAATGTACCATCAGCGGCAAGGGGAATATCCAGCTCATCGATAAGATGAATGTCACCTTCCCTCCCGATTTCGAGGGCTATGACCCCAAAGTCACCAGCGATATCCAGACCACTGCGGCGGGAATCTCGGGGAACCAGGTGTTCGAATACCTGATGATCCCGCGAAAACCCGGCAAATTCAAGATCAAACCGATCACCTTCAGTTACTTCGACCTCGATAAAAAACACTATGTCACCCTCACCAGCCCTGAATTTTCACTGGATGTTGAAAAGGGAACAGGTGAAGCTGCCTCCATGGTAACCTATGCAGGCGCCAATAAGGAGGATATTAAATATATAGGAAGCGATATCCGTCACATCAGGGATGCCAGTGTCAGGTTAAATATGGCCGGGAGCCATTTCTTCCTCAGTACAGGTTTTTGGGTGATGCTCCTTTTGCCGCTGCTGCTCTTTGTGATATTCCTTGTTTTATGGCGCAAACTGGCGGCACGCCGCAGCAATACCGTGCTAATGAAGAACCTCAAGGCGACCAAGATCGCACGCAAGCGGCTGCAGAAGGCCGAAGAGTTTAAAAAGTCAGGTAACCAGGATGATTTTTACATTGCCATCTCCCAGGCGCTCTGGGGATACCTGAGCGATAAGTTCAGCATCAACCTTTCAGGACTGAGCATCGATTCGGTTCAGGAGGCGCTGGTCAAACAGAATGTAAACGACTCAATTATTACCCAGTTTGTGGAAACCCTCAACAATACTGAATTTGCGCGCTTCGCACCGGGTGAAAAAACAGTCAACATGGAGAGGATTTACAATGAAGCACTGGAGATCATCACCAAAATGGAGAGAGAACTCCGGTAATCAATGAATGTTGAAGTTTGAATATTGATTTATAATTTATGGCTATTCCATGTGTCCCGAAAAAATAATTATTATCACATGAAACACTTCACCATATGGATGATCCTCCTTCTTGCCACCCTGACAGGCTATCCTTCCGGTCAGACGGAGATGGTCGTCAAGGCAAACAAGGCCTATTCAGCCGGATCGTACTCCACGGCTGCCGACCTGTACAACAAAGTTGCCGCTTCCGGGTATGAGGCTCCCGAACTCTTTTACAACTTGGGAAATTCCTATTTTAAGATGAATGATTATGCCCACGCCATCCTCTGGTATGAACGTGCCAAACGGCTTGATCCCGGCAATGAAGACATTGACTTCAACCTGAATGTGGCCAATACCAAGATCTCCGATAAAATCGAACCCCTCCCTGTGTTATTTTATAAACGGTGGTTCAACGGGGCGCTGCAGTTTTTTTCGGTGGATGGCTGGGCCACGGCCGGCATCATCTTCCTGATCGGCGGATTACTGGCCGGGGTGCTTTACCTGGCCTCCCGGTTTCTGATCCTCCGGAAAATCGGTTTCTGGTCCGCATCGGGGTTGTTGTTCCTCTCGTTGATATCCCTGCTGATGGCCTGGAGCAGCTACAGCTTCACCAAATCGACTGCGGAGGCAATCGTTTTTGCCCCCACCATAACAGTCAAAAGTTCCCCCGATGATAAAAGTACCGACCTTTTTGTCGTCCATGAAGGCACCAAAGTAAGGGTGATGGATGTTATCAATGGCTGGTATGAGATCAGGATTGCCAATGGAAGCGTAGGCTGGCTTCCCCTGTCATCACTGGAAAAAATCTAGTTCACTCCCCCTTCTTGCCGTTCAATACGGCTCCTTAACAGAAGAAAAACGCCGGCTGACAAAAAAATTTTGCAGGATACTATTTTTGCTTTATATTTGTTCGATTAAATAAGGAGGGTATTCCCATCGTATTTCCTTTGATTTTCGCGGGTTTTGGAAACAATAAATCAAGCAACATATAGTCCACATTAAAACGAGTGATATGAAAAAAAGATTTTTACCCTTTGGCCTGAACACAGCTCTCGCAGGATTTTTCTTTCTGTTCTTTTCCATGCTGATGATGGCTGGCCAGCCCGGGAATCCGGATCTCAGGAAACATGACGGATCAAGGTATGAAAGCGTACGCGCCAACCAGGTTACCGGCACGGTAAACCCGCTGGATGTGCTCCATGCCCGTCAGCAGGCTGAAATGCTTCGTACCAAATCTGCAGCCAGCACCAACGGACTCCACTGGATCAGCGCAGGTCCAACCAACTACCCCGGTCTCGTGTGGAGCACGATTTATGACAATACGGACAATACAGGACAAACCCTTATTGCAGGAGCCGCCGGTGGTGGTATCTGGAAATCAACCAATCTCGGCCTTACCTGGACCCAGATGTCGGTTGAAAATCAACTCATTCCCAAAGTCTCCTGCATTGTCCAGACTACCAATGGGACGATCTATGCCGCCACGGGAGTTTCTACCTGTCACAACCTGAAGTTCATCGGCAATGGAATTTATTCCTCCCTGAATGGCAGTCAGTTTACTGCAATTGCAGCAACAAAATCGAACCCCGATTTCCATGGTGTGACCAAGCTGGCCATCGCCCCCGGCGGACGGTTATACGCCGCAACCGTCGGTGGGGTGTATTACAGCGATGATGCCACTACCTGGACAAAAATCAAAACAGGTTATGCCATGGACGTTTGTGTAGGCTCCGATGGCACTGTTCTTGCCGCTGTTGGCGATTCTGCCTATATGTCTCTCCAGGGCAACCTGAACAACTGGGTCACCCTGACCACAGGGTTAACCACCACGCTTCCCAAATCAGGAATCGGCTGGATGGTATTTGCCGTCTCACCTACTGATGCCAATGTAATGTATGCCAGCCTGGCAAAGACCGACGGCAGGCTCCTCGACATTTACTGTTCTACCGACAAAGGCACTACCTGGTCTGTGATTTTCCCTAACAATCCCACCTTTGAGCCTTTTGGCATCTACGGATGTTATTCAAACACCCTTGCGGTATCGCCCACCGACCCAAACCAGGTATACCTGGGTGGCGTTAACATGTGGCATGGCCGCCGTGTTCAGGCAACCGGATATTTCAACTGGGAGCAGGTAAGCTATGGCTATTATTCACCATGGTTCCCCAACAGTGCACCTGCCTACCACCACTCCTATATGTTTTGCCCGGGCAATCCCCATCAGATGGTGGTGTCAACCGACGGAGGTGTGAGCATCGGCACGGTTACCGATACCATTACCTTTAAAACTATCAACAAGCAGATGGTCACCAGCCAGTTCAACGCCGTCTCCTTTTCAGCCCAGCGCCCCTATGTCATGGGTGGTGGCGATCGCATCGGCACCATTGCCCAGGGCTATTTTTACCCCTTATCGGTAAACGAACCCAACGACGGTTTCCCGATCTGGTACCCCACAGGCCTGATTCAGGCCGGTAACGGCGGACCATGCGAATGGTCAAACATTGACTCCCGCGTTGCCGTATATACGCAATTTAAAGGGGCTCCTGCCGTCAGAAGGCAAGACTTTACAGACCTTTCTTATGATAACGATTTTATGAATGGCGTGGATACCATAAGTTCCGCTTATGTGCCCATGCGTCTGTGGGAAAACTTCAATTTTACCACCACCCACGACAGTGTTGTTTATAAGGCCCGCCTGAAGGCTGTTCGTGCCGATACAACCATCCTGATCGAAAGTGCCAGCAGCAAATTCAAATTCCCATACCACACACTGGCGAAAATCGACAGCGGCGCCAGCATCACCATCGCCGACCCCATTGCCAGCCGTTTCTTCTTCTATGGCAATAAGAGCAATGTCAGGGGTATCTATATGACCAAAGACATGCTGAAGTTTGACGTTCATCCCAATTACTTCCTGGTCTATACCGACACTGCCAAAGTTGACATCATTACAACCCTTGCCGTTTCGGCCGATCTGAATGTTGCATGGGCCGGCACAAAATACGGACGTCTGATCCGCATCAGCGGCCTGCTCCAGGCCTACGACTCTGCCACCGCCAATATTACCAGCACCCAATGTCACCTTGTGGACTCCATTTTTACCTATTCCGCACTTACAAACCGTATGGTTACCTCCATTGCGATCAATCCGAAGGATAACAGCAAAGTGATGGTTACACTCGGGAATTATGGCAACCAGGATTATGTGTACTATACGGCCAACGGAAATGCCCAGCGGCCTGCCTTCACCTCGGTTCAGAATGACCTTCCAAAATCCCCCATTTATTGCGGGCTTATTGAAATGTCAGGAACTTCGGCTTTTCTTGGGACCGATTTAGGTGTATTCTCTACGACCAATATTACTGCTAACCCGCCCCAGTGGCTTCCTGATATGGAAAACCTTGGGGATGTTGCGGTTACCGATATCCGTCAGCAGGTGATCCATGACTATCATATCCTGAACTATGGCGTGATCTACCTTGCCTCCTATGGCCGCGGATTGTGGTACGATACCACCAACTACAAACCGGTTGGCATACCCCCGGTTGCCGGTCACCCTGCCGCCTATGGTGTTCTGAACCTGAATCCGAACCCTGTACGCGATATTCTGCATATCAGCTATACAAACGATGAATCCGCCAGCCTGGTGGCCTATGTATATGATCTTAACGGAAGGCTTGTCATGAGCTCAAACCTGGGATATCAGTCAAAGGGAATCGTTTCGTCGCAGCTCAATGTTGCCGGGCTCTCAACGGGAAGCTACATTGTCAGGATCGGAACCAGCTTCGCCAAACTGGTCAAGTTGTAATCGTCAAAAACATCGCATAACAAAAAAAGGCAGCAAATTTTGCTGCCTTTTTTTGTTGTTAATATTTGACTTCCTTTTGTTGAACCCTTGCCTGGTCTGTGCGAAAGAGGACCAAATGGCTGGGAATGCTAGCGGAGAGATTTTTTAAAATCCTGGAGTACCTTGATGTCTGCATCCGTGATGTACCCGACTTCAAGCGCTTTCAGGATCAGGTGATCAAAATCGGTCAGGGTGACCAGTGCGCAGTCGGCATCCTTGAATGCCTTCTCTGCTTTGAGCAGGTTGTAGCTGAAGATGGCGACCATCCCTTTGATATTGCATCCTGCTTCACGCAATGCCTGCACCGCGTTTAAGCTGGATCCTCCCGTTGAAATGAGATCCTCGACCACAACGATACGCTGTCCCTGGCGTACTTCGCCTTCAATCTGATTTGACAGGCCATGCTCCTTTTTCTCCGAGCGGACATAGGCAAATGGCAATCCGAGTTCCTGCGCAACGAGAGCCCCCTGCGGAATACCTCCGGTGGCAACTCCGGCGATTGCTTCAGGCTCAAAATTGCTCTCCTGGATCGACCTGACGAAATTCTGACGGATATAGGTCCTGATCTCCGGATAGGAGAGGGTGATGCGGTTGTCGCAGTAAATCGGAGATTTGATCCCTGACGCCCAGGTGAACATATCCTTCGGATTCAGCTTGACTGCTTTGATCTTCAATAGTAATTCTGCTGTTGTTAATGCAATGTCTTTGTTATAGATCATAGGGACTAATTTGGTGAACTTCTCTGCAAAGATAGCAAAATCCCCAACACGGTCAGGGCGGTCTTACCGGGAAAAAACGTAATTTTGTCCCTTAAATTTTTCAACAATGAGAATATTCCTGAATGACCGCGTGGTCGAATTTGTGGCAAATACACCGTCAAACCCGCTTCCGACAGACATGATCGCCGAATACCGGGACGCCGGAAAACTAGAGGAGACCTGGCTGGATTTTGAACGATATGACCAGTACCGGAAGCTTTTCGTGGTGGACCGTTCAGCTGAACCGGGTATCGGTGAGCCCGGAAACCAGCAACTGACTTTATCCGATCCAGGGTCCTTGCCATCCTTCAGGGATTTTACCACCTTTTTTAAATACATCCCGGCTGCCGGCGGTTTGGTGAAAAATGAAAAGGGAGAGTATCTCTTCATCCACCGACTTGGTTTCTGGGATCTGCCAAAGGGGAAAATTGACAAAAAAGATCTCCTCAATTCCGGAATGACGATTCATGACCCCGGGGCAGCCCGCATCGCGGCAATCAGGGAAGTTACCGAGGAGACAGGAATCAAAACCGTTTCCATCACGGGTAATCTTCCCAGTACATGGCATATCTATACAGCAAAGGAAAAACGGGTTCTTAAACAGACCATCTGGTTTCAAATGGAGGGCGACAGCTCCGAAGCATTGAAACCCCAAACGAGTGAAGGTATTTTCCTGGTAAAATGGACCCCCATCAATGCTATTCATTGCATCCTGACACACACCTATGCCTCAATCAGGGAACTCCTGCTGGAGGTGGTTTTTTAATGAAAACGGGCGGTGCTGTTAACGGCCGGCTGCATTGAAATTCATTCAACGTCGGCCTGGAACCTGAACCCCAGCCGCTTGCCTGTGGCCAGCGACATCGAATCAAGGGTTGTCTGTATCTCAGATACCGTGATTTCCTTTATACTGTCGTAGGGAGGAGTAAGCAGATCGAAATTCATGGTATAATCAATGGCGGAATGAAGTATCGTTTGAACCGCTTTTTTGTCCAGGATATTTCCCGTAAAATCATTGTAGAGCAATCCGACTTCACGTTTGCCTTCGGTAAAATAGTGGTTTTCACGATTTACAAAGATACGCCCGATACAATACCCGATGTCGTTCGTCCGGTTGTACCTGAATGAATCGGCCAGGAAATTGAAAATGTGGATGATCCCGCAGTAAGATCTTGTTTTATCTTCCCGGATGTAACTGCTTTTCATCACAGGATGATCCCGCGGGATCTCAAAAACGTTCGAATGCATGAAAAAGATAAGTATGTCGGATCCGAATTTAAGCTGGAATTCAAACACACCCCTGTCGTTAAATTCGAACAGCAGGGGATAGGGGGCCTTTTTCATCGCGGCTTTGTTTGTATTCACAAAGGCCGCTCCAACCTGCTTGAAGGTGTTAAAATCGTCGATAGTTCTCCGGTAAACCTCTTGTTTCATGCTTCCTTTTTCAATGATAGCCTGGATGATGGACCGGGAATTCGGAATATTTTGTGACATAACAGGGGATTCTTCAGATACAAAAATAAACATTTTCCACAACATTTTTCCCGGTTCCCAACCGGGAAACCCGTTTTAAATCTGCCACAGAATGCAAACCATCGATCATTTCCTGTTCCCGGGGGCGGTTTTCAGTGATGCAGCTACCGCTTTTTCAGGCCAATATTTTTATGGTTATTTCAGGCAACTTTTACCCTGAAAGTATGTCTTCAAATTTAGCTGAAATAACCAGTATCTGCCTTTTCAGGGGGGATAAGATGATCCCGTTGTAACCTTACATTCAGCTACTCATGTTATCACCAATTATTTTCTGTCAGAGTCATTTTATATGGGGAAATTGTACTAATTTTGTAAATTGAACAATAATGATCTGTTTAACTGACAGGTGTTGTCATTTTACCCATACACACCGGTGGGTCGTTTAAGGAATCGATTCAGATATTTTGTTTTTAAGTTAGTTGTCAGCATTTTAACCCCGGTCACTATATTTCCTGCTCCAAATAAAACCATTAACCAAAAACAACCTATGAAAAAAGTATCCTTCATTTTTATGCTGTTGTTGTTCTGCATCACTTTTTCCTTTGCACAGAACAACGTAACGGGACCCATTGTGCAGGCCCCGGTTTATTTCGACGTTTCGCCGCCATTGCGCGATATGGTTAAAAACCTTCCAAAACATGTAGAGACATCGTGGAAGGACGGAATTGTCAAAAATAAATTCAATATCCGTCAGAAACCCAAGGCTGCCGCTCCCGGCGGGTTGACCGACCCGAATCTTCAGAGATTGAACGGGGTAGCCATAACGGATACCACTATTGTGAATTTCGACGGGAATTCCAACACCGAAGGATACGTTCCTCCCGATACACATGGTGATGTTGGGCCGAATCATTATTTCCAGGTAGTCAACTGCCATTATTCCATCTACAGCAAAACCGGTACCCTGTTGGTAGGACCGCTGGCCAACAATTCAGTTTTTACCGGGCTGCCCAACAACTCAAACGACGGTGATGCCGTTGTTCTTTATGATGACCAGGCTGACCGCTGGCTGTTTTCACAGTTTTCATTGCCCAATTATCCTGCTGGTCCCTTTTACCAGATGATCGCCATCTCCCAGACCGGTGACCCGACGGGAAGCTGGTACCGTTACCAGTATTCCTTTACCAATATGGACGACTATCCCAAGTTTGCCGTTTGGCAGGATGCCTATTACATGTCGATGCATATGTTCACCGCCACGGCAGGCAACTATGCCGGCATCGGTGCCGTTGCCTATAACCGTACCCTTATGCTGGCCGGAAGCCCGGCTGCCACCATGGTCATGTTTACAAAACCATCCACCGACGAAGCCTTCGGATGGCTTCCCTCCGATTGCGACGGCCCTTTCCCCGCAGCCGGCACACCCAACTATTTCCTTTATTCTTACGATGGAGCCACCAATGACCATCTTGGCATTTATGAATTTCATGTTGACTGGACCACCACGGCCAATTCCACCTTCGGCAACTTCCTTTCGCTTCCTGTCAATGCGTTCACCGCGAACATGACCGGTGTTGCCCAGAAAAGCACTACCCAAACCCTTGACGTTATCAACGACCGCATGATGTACCGTCTCCAGTACCGCTCATTTGCCGGTTATTCCGCCATGGTTTGTAATCACACCGTCGATGTTACAACCACTCAGGCCGGGATCCGCTGGTATGAACTGAGAAAAACAACAGGTGCCTGGTCAATTTATCAGCAAAGCACCTACTCCCTTGCCGACGGCTATAGTCGCTGGATGGGAAGTATCGCGATGGACTCCAGCGGGAACATGGCCATGGGCTATTCCGTTTCAGGTTCCAGTCTCTTTCCCTCGATCAGGTATTGCGGGAGAAAAAAGAACGACGCACTGAATACCATGACCATCGCAGAAAAAGGCATCTTCAACGGAGCAGGTTCCCAGACAGGAGCCAACCGCTGGGGTGACTACAGCGCCCTCAGCTGCGACCCGGTTGCCAAAGCAACCTACTGGTATACCCAGGAATACTACTCCGCAACAGGATCAAACTGGAAAACCAGAATTGCCGAATTCAAATTTGCCAACACCCCGGTTGTCGCTACAACCGATGCCACTGCCATCACCTGTACAGGTGCCACCCTCAACGGGTCGGTGAATCCAAGCGGACTGGCTACGAATTACCATTTTGAGTGGGGCCCTACGGTTGCCTATGGTAACAATACAACCACCCTGTCGGCAGGTTCTGGCAGTGCCACCATCCTTGTCAATGCTCCTATTTCCGGGCTTACGGCAGGCACCACCTACCACTTCCGCCTTGTTGCAGTCAATACCGACGGAAGCAGCAACGGCAGCGATTTTACCTTTGCTCCCTGTACGGCTGCCGTTATTACCACGGCTGCCTCCTCTATCACCATGATATCAGCCTCCTCGGGAGGAAACGTTACCACCGACGGTGGCTCGAGTGTTACCGCCCGGGGTGTTTGCTGGGGAACTGCCGCAAACCCGACCATTACCGGAAGCCATACCACCGATGGTTCAGGTATCGGTACCTTTACCAGCTCACTCACTGGTCTTACCGCCAACACAACCTATCATGTAAGGGCTTATGCTACCAACTCAACAGGCACATCCTACGGCAATGACCTCACCTTTGCAACCCTTTGCGGTGTGTTCACCCTGCCTTTCAGCGAGCCTTTTAACAATACAACCATTCCTTCCTGCTGGTCACAGATTGATAATGTCGGCGCCGGCAACATCTGGCAGTTTGGCACGATCACCGGTACCGGCGCTCCTGTCCTTACGGGGAACTATGCATATCTCAACAGCGATGCCATCGGAAGCGGTGTAACCGAAAATGCCGACCTGATCTCCCCAATGCTGGATATGACAGGATATACCAATGTCACCCTGGGCTTCAGCCACTATTTCAGGTATTATTCGCCATCTACAGGAACGCTCTCATACAGTATCAATGGTGGCACTACCTGGACCACGATCCAGACCTGGACTGCCTCATCGGCCAACCCGGCTGCCTTCAGCCAGGTAATTGCAGCCGTCGCAAACCAGCCACAGGTTAAATTCAAATGGAACTATACCGGTACCTATGGATACTGGTGGGCAGTTGATAACGTGTCTGTTACCGGTACTGCAACCGGACCGACACTTACCGTTACACCTCCCAACCAGAATGTCCCGGCAACACCGGCTGGATCTACCACCTTCACGGTTACCTCAAATGCAGCCTGGACCGTTGTCAGCAGCCAGTCCTGGTGTACCGTAACCCCGTCCGGAACCGGAAACGGTACCATTACGGCGAATTATACGGTAAATGCACTTCCGACGGCCCGCGTTGCCAATGTTACTGTCACCGTTATCGGTCTTGCACCCGTCGTGGTTACCGTAACACAGGCCGGCACCTTAACCCCGACACTTACCGTTACCCCTCCTAACCAGAATGTTACGGCTCTGGCGGGAACAACCCCGTTCACGGTTACCTCCAACTCGGCATGGACCGTCACCAGCGACCAGACATGGTGTACCGTAACCCCGTCCGGATCTGGAAATGGTACCATTACCGCAACCTATACCCAGAACCTGCTGGTTACTTCACGTGTTGCCAACATCACGGTTACGGTTATCGGACTTACCCCGGTTGTGGTCACCGTTACCCAGGCAGGTGCTACGCCTACCCTCACGGTAACCCCGCCTAACCAGAATGTCACGGCAGCAGCCGGAACAACCCCCTTTACCGTTACCTCCAATGCCACATGGAACGTTGTCAGCGACCAGACCTGGTGTACTGTGACGCCTACCGGAACAGGCAACGGGACAATCACAGCCACCTACACGGTCAACACCCTGACAACATCGAGGGTCGCCAACATTACAGTAACCGTTGCCACCCTTACCCCGGTTGTGGTTACCGTAACCCAGGCTGGTGCAGCACCCACTCTTTCCGTGACTCCTCCCAACCAGAATGTCACCTCCCCGGCGGGCACTACCCCCTTCACCGTAACGTCGAACTCCGCGTGGACGGTTGTCAGCGATCAGACCTGGTGTACCGTTACTCCGTCAGGATCGGGAAATGGCACGATTACCGCTACCTATACCCAGAATATCCTTACGACTTCACGCGTTGCCAATGTCACAGTTACGGTTACCGGTCTTTCACCGGTCATCGTCACCGTTACACAGGCTGGCGCCCCCCTTACACTCTCGGTGACCCCCCCAAACCAGAATGTGACCACTCCGGCCGGTACCACCAGCTTTACGGTTGCCTCCAACGCCTCGTGGACAGTCGTCAGTGATCAGACCTGGTGTACGGTCACTCCCAATGGAAGCGGCAACGGCACCATTGTTGCCAACTATACACAGAATACCGGAGTAGGTACCCGTGCAGCCAATATCACCACCACCGTTACAGGCATCACTCCTGTTACCGTTACGGTGACCCAAGCCGGTATTACCCCGACCCTGTCGGTCACTCCGCCTAACCAGAATGTTACTGCTCCTGCTGGTATCACCAATTTTACGGTCACCTCAAATTCAGCATGGACGGCCAACTCCGACCAGCCCTGGTGTACCGTTACCACCTCAGGAACCGGCAATGGAACCATTGTCGCCAACTATACCGATAATACGGTACTTACACAACGTATTGCCAATGTTACCGTGTTGGTGAATGGTTTAGGCCCGGTGGTTGTTACCGTGACCCAGGCCGGCATGACACCTACCCTTTTTGTAACTCCGCAGAACCAGAACGTAACTGCCCCGGCCGGTACCACCAGTTTCAGCGTAGCCTCCAATTCAAACTGGACTGCTGTTTCAGGATCAACCTGGTGCAGCGTTACTCCGTCAGGAACCGGAAACGGAACGATCTCAGCAACCTATACCCAAAATGTTGTCCAAAGTTCAAGACAGGCTGTGGTCACGGTCACCGTTGCAGGCATAACACCTGTTAACGTAACCGTTTCACAGGATGGCGTTGTCGGGATCTCTGAAATCCAGGAAGGAAACCTGATCATCTTCCCGAATCCCAACCACGGGATCTTCAGCATCTCCACCCGTGATCGCAGGATCGCCGAAATGACGGTTACCATTACTGATATCCAGGGAAAAGTTATCAATACCCTCGATTGTAAAGGAAAAGATCTTTATTCCATTGATCTTTCCAGCCAGGCTAAGGGCAGCTACCTGTTGAGGATTACAACAGGCGACTCCACTTTTGTACGGAAAATTGTTGTAGAATAATTGACAAAGGATGAATAACCACACATTTGTTCAATAGTTCCATTTTTCATTTTTCTTGATTGAAAGGCCGCCCCAAAAGGGCGGCCTTTTTTGATGGCATTCAGGGACGGGCGACAAGACTGAATTAATTTATTTACAGGTGATTGAAATCAAAAAAATATACTAGTTTTGTACATTGATCATATCAATTACCACCTGATGTGTAGTAATTTACTGCACCCGGAATGATTTATTTTGGTTCTATTTTGTAGCAACCGGTCTGCCTGTGGGCATTTCCACATGTTATTATAATGCAATTTTATGATCAACTCCCAGCCAAATTATCAAACCATTAACCACCTCCATTTATGAAAAAAAAGCTTTTCGTTTTTTTGTTGCTGTTGTTCTGCGGAAGTTTCGCCTTTTCCCAGAATAACGTAACCGGGCCCATCGTCCAGATGCCGGTTTACTTCGATGTTTCTCCTCCCCTGAGGGATATGGTGAAAAATCTCCCTAAACATGCTGAGACTTCCTGGAAAGACGGAATCGTCAGGAACAAGTTTAATATCAGGCAACGGCCCAAAGCCGCAACCCCGGGTGGAATGTCAGATCCAAATCTGCAAAGGCTAAACGGTACAACGGTGACTGATACCACCATCGTGAACTTCGATGGCAATACCAATACCGAAGGCTATTACCCGCCCGATACCCATGGTGATGTCGGTCCAAACCATTATTTCCAGGTTGTCAACTGTCATTATTCCATCTATTCAAAAACAGGAACACTGATCGTGGGGCCCCTGGCAAACAATTCTGTCTTTACAGGGTTGCCCAACAATTCAAATGACGGGGATGCCGTCGTACTTTATGACGAGCAGGCTGACCGCTGGATGTTTACGCAGTTCTCCCTGCCCAATTACCCCGCCGGTCCGTTCTACCAGATGATCGCTGTTTCCCAGACCGGCGATCCGACCGGCAGCTGGTACCGGTATCAGTATTCTTTTACCAACATGCCCGATTACCCGAAATTCGGCGTATGGCCCGATGCCTATTACATGTCGATGCATATGTTCACGGCAATTGCCGGCGCCTATGCCGGTATCGGGGCAGTAGCCTATAACCGCGCCCTGATGCTGGCAGGCAGTCCCGCCGCCACCATGATTATGTTTACAAAACCTTCAACGGATGAAGCATTCGGATGGCTCCCTGCCGATTGCGACGGCCCCTTCCCGACAGGGAACCCGCCCAATTATTATCTTTATTCCTATGATGGCACTACCAATGACCATCTTGGCATCTACGAATTTCATGTTGACTGGGCCACAACCGCCAATTCAACCTACGGGAATTTCCTCTCCCTCCCCGTCAATAGTTTTACCACCAACATCACGGGCATTTCCCAACCTGGTACAACCGTAAAACTCGATGTGATCAACGACAGGATGATGTACCGTTTGCAGTACCGCTCCTTTGGAGGCTATTCCACGCTGGTTTGCAACCACACGGTCGATGTTACAACTTCCCAGGCGGGTATCCGCTGGTATGAACTGAGGAAATCGACCGGCGCATGGGCTATCTATCAGCAGGGAACCTATTCACTTGCCGATGGCAATAGCCGCTGGATGGGAAGTGTTGCCATGGATTCAAGCGGAAATATGGCCCTGGGTTATTCCGTGGGAGGCACCACATTGTATCCCTCCATCAGGTATACCGGACGCAAAAAGAATGATGCCCTGAATACCATGACCATGACGGAAAAGGGAATCTTTAACGGCACCGGCTCTCAAACCGGAACTGCCTCCCGGTGGGGAGACTATAGTGCATTGAGTTGCGACCCTGTTGCCAAGGCTACCTACTGGTACACGCAGGAATACCTTGCCACTACCTCCACGAACAGTTGGAGAACCCGGATCGCTGAATTCAAATTCGCCAACACACCGGTGGTAGCTACCACCGACGCAACAGCGATTACCTGTACGGGCGCCACCCTCAACGGGAGCGTTAACCCAAACGGCCTGCTTACAAATTACCATTTTGAATGGGGACTGACATTGGGTTATGGCAACTCTACGGCAACTGTTTCGGCAGGTTCGGGAAATACAACCAGCCTTGTCAGCGCCCCTATTACGGGACTCACTGCCGGCACAACGTACCATTATCGCATTGTAGCCGTGAATACCGATGGCACCGGCTTTGGCTCCGATATGACTTTTGCGCCCTGTACGGCAGCTGTTATTACGACAGCAGCCTCGGCCATTACGATGATCAGTGCAACCACTGGCGGGAATGTAACTACCGATGGCGGGTCAACAGTGACCGCCAGGGGCGTATGCTGGGGCACTGCCGCCAACCCGGCAATTACCGGAACCCATACCACCGACGGTGGCGGAACGGGAGTCTTTGTCAGTTCATTGTCGGGGCTTACCGCCAATACCACCTATCATGTCAGGGCTTATGCCACCAATGCAACAGGAACCTCCTACGGTAGCGACCTTTCCTTTACCACGCTTTGCGGAATTTATTCGCTGCCTTTCAGCGAAGGATTTGCCACCACCACCATTCCTACCTGCTGGTCTCAGGTTGACAATCAGGGGAACGGGCAGGTTTGGCAATTTGGCGTGATAACAGGACAAACCCCATTACCTGCCCTCAATGGCAATTATGCCTTCCTCAACAGCCGCGGCTATGGCACCGGGAACTCGCAAAATGCCGACCTGGTATCACCCACCATCGACATGACAGGATTCACCAATATAACCCTGCAGTTCAACCAATATTTCAGGTCCAGCGCCGGCTCTACCGGTACGGTATCGTACAGCACCAACGGAGGTACCACATGGACTTCCGTGCTTACCTATACCGTTACCTCTGCAACAAATCCGGAAGCCGTGAGCCAGGTAATCACTGCACTGGCCGGACAAAGTGCCGTAAAATTCAAATGGAATTATACAGGAACCTATGGAAGGTACTGGGGGGTTGACGATATTTCAATTACCGGAACTGCTACCGGCCCTACCCTTACAGTTACACCTCCGAACCAGAACGTAACATCACCCGCAGGGACAACTCCTTTTACGGTTACAACTACCTCTGCATGGACCGCAGTAAGCAGTCAGCCAACCTGGTGCACGGTAACCCCTTCGGGAACCGGAACCGGCACGCTGACGGCTACCTATACCCAGAATACACTGCCTACTGCACGTACAGCAAATATCACGGTTACCGTGATCGGGCTAACCCCGGTTGTTGTTACCGTAACCCAGACAGGCACCACCGTGCCAACCCTTACGGTGACCCCGCCGAACCAGAATGTGACGGCACCGGCAGGGACAACCCCCTTTACCGTTGTATCAACCTCTGCATGGACTGTCACCAGCGACCAGACCTGGTGTACGGTAACTCCCTCCGGAACTGGTAATGGTACGATTACGGCAACCTATACGCAAAACGTGCTTTCAACCGCGCGTGTGGCGAATGTCACCGTGACGGTCACCGGCCTTACCCCGGTCGTTGTTACCGTTACCCAGGCGGGTGCACTGACCCTGGCCGTCACACCACCTAACCAGAATGTGACCTCGCCGGCAGGAACCACCAACTTTACGGTAACCTCTAATTCAGGCTGGACCGTTGTAAGTGATCAGACATGGTGTACCGTGACACCTGCCGGAACCGGTAATGGCACCATCGTTGCCACCTATACCTTAAACGCCGGATTATCATCGAGGGTTGCCAATATTACCACAACGGTTGCAGGCATAACTCCCGTAGTTGTTACGGTATCGCAGGCCGGTACTTCGCCTACACTTTCGGTTACACCTCCCAATCAGAATGTGACACCTCCGGCAGGAACCACTAACTTTACCGTTACCTCGAACTCTGCCTGGATCGTTACCAGCGACCAGACCTGGTGTACTGTAACACCCTCCGGAACCGGTAACGGAACCATCGTGGCTACCTATACACAGAATACCGGTGTATCGGCCCGCGTTGCCAATATCACCACCACCGTTTCGGGATTGACTCCGATCGTCGTAATGGTTACCCAGACTGGCGTAACGCCCACGCTCTCGGTAACTCCGCCCAATCAGAATGTCACGGTACCGGCCGGCAATACCAATTTCACGGTTACGACAAACTCAGCCTGGACTGCCAGCTCCGACCAGTCATGGTGTACTGTAACAGCATCCGGAACCGGAAATGGAACCCTGACGGCAACCTACACGGAGAACACGGCGCTTGCGCAGCGTGTCGCCAATATCACCGTACTCGTAAATGGTCTCGGACCTGTTGTGGTGACCGTAACCCAGGATGCCGTTTCACCGACACTCTTCGTGACGCCGCAAAATCAGAATGTGACCGCCGCAGCAGGAAATACCAGTTTCAGCGTGGCTTCCAATTCAAGCTGGACAGCCGTTTCAGGTTCAACATGGTGCAGTGTTACCCCTTCGGGAACCGGAAACGGGACGATTACCGCCTCCTATATGCAGAATGTGGTGCAAAGCTCGAGGCAGGCTGTTGTAACGGTTAGTGTTGCCGGTATTACTCCTGTAAACGTAACTGTTTCACAGGATGGCGTCGTTGGGATATCTGAAATCCAGGAGGGTAATCTCATCATTTACCCGAATCCCAATAACGGGATTTTCAGTATCTCGACCCGTGACAGGAGTATCGCAACCCTTACGGTCACGATTACCGACATGCAGGGCAAAGAGGTTAAAACCATCGTCTGTAAGGGCAAGGACATTTATCCTGTTGACCTTTCCGGCCAGGCAAAAGGAAGCTACCTGCTGCGCGTAACCACGGGCGAATCAACCTTTGTCAGGAAAATCGTTGTTGAGTAACATTACCCTTTTGTTGTTCCATCAGGTGGAGCAATTAAAAGGCATAAAAAAAGCGAGGCCGCCTTTTGGGCGGCCTCGCTTTTTAACAGGTTACCGGATTATTTTTTCTCGGTTTTCGGAGCCTCTTTGTTTTCCTTAAAGCGTTTGTCGGGAGTGCCATCCTTCTTGGTGGGTGCGGCAGGCGCGGCAGGAGCTGTTTTGGCAGCCTCTTTGTTGGCTTTATACCTCATGTCGGGTGTGCCGTCCTTTTTTGTGGGAGCAGCAGCCTTTTCGGCCGGTTTTTCGGCAGCTTTCACGGCAGCCTTTTCAGCTGGTTTTTCGGCGGCTTTCACGGCTGGTTTTGCAGCCTCAGTTTTGGCAGCAGCTTTTTTCTGTTCCTGTTTTACAGGAGTTGTCTGGGCGAAAGCCACAGAAGCAAAGAATACAATTGCTAATAATCCAATTAACTTTTTCATTTTTTTTGTTTTTAAAGGTTGATGAATTTCTGATACAAAGATATTTTTTAATTCTGAACTATTTCTGAAGCTAAAAGCAAGGGAGGTGACAAATTTTCAGGAATCAGACTTCCTGGTCAGTCCCATATTGGCTCAGGGCAGTTTGATAAACCCTGGTGACCTCCCTGATCAGCCTTGCGGGGGCAATTACTTTTACCGCCATTCCGTAGGACAGGATCTCCATAATAAGGTCATGGGTGATATAAAGGGTCATTTTAATCCTCATCTCCCTGTCGTCATCCCTGACAATTACCTGGCTTTCATGGATCGGGTAGCTCCTGATATATTTCCCTTGTTCGGGTTCAAAAGCGAGTTCGATCTCTTCCGGTCTTAAATCGTCGGGATTGATCACGCCAAAACAATAGCGGAACATACCATTTACGTCGAGGTCATGAGGGTAATCAAAACGATTAGTCGTGTTTTGAAAATCGATGATCCGGTCAAGCCCGAAGGTCTTTATCCTGCGGTCGTTCCTGTCCCGGGCCAGCAGGTACCACCGTCCCTTTGATTCCTTTAGGGCATAGGGTTCGGCCAGCCGTTCGGAGGGGACATCATGGTCATATTTGTGATGGACCAGCCGGATGATCACGCGGTTCCTGATGGCGTGGATGAGCCCGTAAAAGTGATGCGTGCCATGAGCCTTCCTCTTTTCGAAAAACATGTATCGGGCTACCTCATCTGCCATTTTCAGCGAATGGATGGTTTCAATGGATTCGAGCATGCGGTTGTTCAGGTCGCTGTGCAGGTCTTCGGCGATAAAATATACGTTCTTTGAAAAATCATACTGTATATCGATTTTAAACAGCATCCTGATCTCTTTCAGGTCGCGCATGAAGGTCCGGCTGGAGATCGAAAAGGGACGGTCGGAAAATTCCGATTCCTTTATGATGTAATCACGGATCTCCCTGAAAGTTGCCTCCCCGGTTCGCCTGATCTTTTTAATGATGGTCAGGTACCTGAATATGTAGTCCTGCTTTGCCATGCCGCTGTGAATTGAATGGTTTTAACGCTTCAATGCGTCAACGGGGTTTTGTACGCGTGCCGAAATTGTTCCCCGGGTGCTAATGTAATAATTAGTTTGCAGATGCCCCGTCTTTAGTGCTGGAATGCATCAGCAGGCCATGGGGACCTGGATCGTAATCCCGTTATAGAACCCGTCATCGGCGCGGAGCTTTTTCCAGAGGGATTCGTGTTCATCATAGTACCATTCATCCTCCTCCCTGACATTGATCTCATTCCAGTCGATTATTTTGCCGGTGCTCGGATCAAAGATTTCATAGTCGTAACCTGTCTTCTGGCCGAATTCAATGGCCTCCTGCAACATGCCAAATTCTCTCTTTTCTCTTTTTTCTTCCTGATTTTTATAAACGGTAAGCAGTATCATCTGTTGTCGTATTTAAGGTGGTTATATCTTCTTTTTCCATTCATGGGCTGTGACCTGTTGTTAATGGGGTTACATTTTCCCGGGTCCTGGCTGCTGAACGAAGGTAAAAGTAATACGACACTACGCCAAAACATGGCGTAGGCTTTTTTTTTATTTGCGAATTGTCTGTTGACCCCGGCGATAATGGTTCAAAGGCTGGGGGATGGCCCTTTGCGAAGGCACCTTCCATGAACTTTTTGGGGTTGATGAAAATATCATAATGAAACCTTAAAGTTTCCAAAATACCCATCAGCACTTCCTGTTATATGAATAAGTTCCGTTAAAGATACATTCATGCAACCATCCAAAGAAGGCTGAGGCTGGGGAAGAGAATCAAAACGGGTGATTTTATTCTATCTCTCATATCCACGTGATTTTTAACTATATTTGTGTAATCGTTGGTGCCAACATATTGGAATTGTGACCTTTTTCTTTTGTTTGATATGCTGCCGTCATTTGACAGAAACCATTCATCAGTATATACGTGGATGAATGACTGGGACATCAATGTCCGGATACTATAGCCAAAAAGCACTCGTATGAAAAAGTTCTGCATCCTGCTCTTTTTGTTGCTTTTTGTGAACGGGGCGTTAGGTCAGTGGACCTGGCAAAACCCCCTTCCCCAGGGCAATTCCTTAAAATCAATTTATTTTACCAGCACCAATACCGGTTTTGCCGTGGGCTGGGGCGGGACTTTTCTGAAAACAACTGATGGAGGTGTAAGTTGGTTTCCATTGCATTGTGGAACCCTCAATCATTTCAATTCAGTTTTTTTCATTCCGGGTTCCGCCTGCGGTTATGTGGTTGGAATGAAGGGCACCATCTTAAAAACCACAGATGGTGGCTTAAACTGGGTAAAAGGATCGTGCGGAACATCATACAATTTGAATTCGGGCTGTTTTACAGATGTCAATACAGGTTATGCTGCAGGTGACGGAGGAATCATTCTTAAAACTATTGATGGAGGTATAAATTGGGGCCCATTATCCAGTGGGATAAATCGTGATCTGTATTCTGTCTGTTTTACCGATGCCAACCACGGGTGCGTTGTGGGCGATATTGGAGGTGTCCTGAAAACGGAGGATGGGGGTATATCGTGGAACTTTTTTGCTTGCGAAGCTTTGTCACTCAATTCAGTTTTCTTTACTGATGCGGCAGCGGGTTATGCTGCCGGATTCATGTTAGATGGGGGTGGCGATGATACGCCCGGTTGCGCAATAACCGGGAAAGAATCGGTTACGAAGGGAATTGTTTGTAAAACCACCGATGGCGGGATGACCTGGAAAAGGTTACCGGTCGGCAACGGTAATGTTCTGAATTCAGTTTTCTTTACCGATGCCGGTAATGGCTATGTTGCAGGTGATAACGGAACCTTTTTCAAAACCACCGATGGTGGTGCAAACTGGTCATTACGATGGGGTGGAACATATAACAACCTGTTTTCTGTTTTTTTCCTGGATGCCAATACCGGTTTTACAACAGGTGCTTGCGGAACCATTCTGAAAACTGTTGATGGCAGTGCCTCCTGGTACGATTCATCCAAAGGGCCTGCCTCACCGCTTACATCCTTGCACTTCACGGATTCCCTTACAGGGCATGCTGTAGGGCTTAATGGAACGATGATGAAAACAACAGATGGCGGCATAAACTGGATTGTTTCAACAATCGGTAATGTCTATTTTTTATCTTCAGTTTTTTTTGTTGATCACAATACAGGATTTACCGTTGGGTTCGGAACTATTTTTAAGACAACCGACAGTGGTGCAACATGGGACGATGTATCGGCAGGAATATCAGAATATTTTACCAGTGTGTTCTTTGTTGATCCTGGTACAGGTTTTGTAACAGGCGATAACGGGACCATTTTAAAGACCACCGATGGGGGTGCAACCTGGACTAAATTATCAGCCGGAACATCAAATTACCTCTCTTCTGTCTGTTTTTCCGATGCCAATCATGGTTATGTAGTAGGGGATGGCGGGCTAATCCTGAAAACAGCAAATGGAGGTAAAAACTGGGCAGTCGCCCCAAGTGGTGTATCAAGTACCTTAAACTCGGTGTGTTTTACTGATTCCGATACCGGGTATGCTGCCGGGGGAGATGGAACTATATTAAAAACCAATAATGGCGGGATAACGTGGGTTGCCTTATCAAGTGGAAATAATTCCTATTTACAATCGGTTTTTTTTTCAAATGCCGTTACCGGGTACGCCGTGGGCCAAAATGGACTTATCATCAAAACAACGGATGGCGGCATAACCTGGACTATATTGGGGGTGGGAACACCTAATAATTTAGCGTCTGTGTTTTTCCTTGATGCAAAAACCGGGTTTGTTGCTGGAGATTGCGGTACAATATTAAAAACCACCAATGGTGGAGGATGGGGAACTGGAATTGAAGGTAGTTCGTCTCCCGCCAAACCAGTAATGATTTACCCCAACCCAACATTTGATTATATAACTATCACGACCGAAGCCCTGCATGATGTTCATTTATTCATCATGGATCTTAACGGTGAGGAAATCATCAGCAGTCAACTTTCAGGTTTCAAGTCTAAATTTGACATCAGCAATCTGAAAAGAGGGGTTTATTTTGTGAAACTGGTAGGAGCAGACGGAGTGCAGGTGCGAAAAATCATAAAGGAATGAACGCGTGTCATAAGTTATTGTACCGGATTCCCTTTCCATTTATAATCTCGACGGGAAACTTATGTGGCAAAAGGAGGTGAAGCGGCAGGAAAAGGAGATTGAATGTACTGTAGAGGATTGGCAAAACGGATTATACATGGTGAAACTTACTTTTGCCGGAGTGCCTGTGGCCAACATAAAGGTGATAGTAAGTCATTGAACCTGGCCCAAAATGCAGGCTAATTAAAATGAATGTAGGAATTTAAAAAATAATAGACATGAAACAGGTTATCCTTCTTGTACTGTTTTGCGGGACAGTGTTTTCTGGGTTGTCCCAGACCTACCACAAACTAATACGGCCAAATACCTGTTGGGATTGCTCATGGGTCTATAGCGGTTCCCCGCATGGATGCGCAAATACGGTCGACCGGATCTTTTTTCCGGGTGCCGATACAGTCTTGGACGGTGTAAACTATAAAGTCGCCTACGCCTACCCGATGCAAGCCGATCCTCCGAACGGTTTTAACTGCCCTCCCTATTCCGTTAGTAATACCGCGGCGAACTACCACCAGTATATACGGGAAGATACGGTCGCACGTAAAGTCTATATCTATTATCAATTGTGGGGATACCCGTCTGACCAGGTTCTTTATGATTATGCATTGCAACCTGGCGACACCCTTAAATCCACCTTCCAGGGCAACCTGGTGGTAACGGCCGTTGATTCCGTGATGATTGCTACAGGAGACTACAGGAAACGGATAAACGTATTTCTCCAGTTTTATGGAAATGGTTATTATATCGAAGGAATTGGCGGGCAGCAGGGATTATTCACACCCATCTTCACCTTTGAACAAGCCGGTTCGATGCTTTGCGTGAAGGAGAATAATGTCAGCCTCTGGGGAAACTATTGTAATTCATGGTTTGTCGATGCCGCGGAGCACCAGATGATCGTACCGGAAATTTACCCCAACCCCGCTACAAATAAATGCACTGTTTCCTGGGAAGGTCCTTCCAATGAAGAGACCGTGATAAGTTTGACTGACATGAATGGAATGCAGGTCCTGAATAAAAATATTCATGGACAGAGCCCCGTGGAGATGGATGTGAGCACGCTAACAAAGGGGATCTACCTCGTGAAAATAAAAACATACACCAGTGTTGAAACAAAGAAGCTGGTGATACAGTGACATCTATCCCTGGCTGAAATGGGCTATATTTAGCAAAAAAAGAACCCTGGAGACAGGGAAATTTATCAAACTTTAAACACTTTTTGTATTTTGACAATGAACCTTACTAACCATTCAATACCAAGCATATGAAAACCATTTTCGCAATCATTGTAATTGGAATAATGCCTTTGTTCCTTTACAGTCAGTCTTCAACAACAGATTTGACTATTTCACCTGATTCTGTGTTCTTCCTCCCTGGCAATCCAGGATTGGTAACTGTTGTGGTTTCGAACAATACCAACCAGCCAATTAGTTTATTGCAGGTGCAGAGTGAAAACGCCCCTGGATTCAGACCCTGGGGATGGAAGGTATTTTCCATGTCGGTTTCAACACCGCATTACATTTATCCCGGCCAGAGCATTGATTTCACGATCCATTACTGGACAGTTATTCTTGACAAGCCCCAGACAGGTCTGTTGCAAGACTCGATGTACGTCGTGAGTTCTGTCGGGACGCAATATGTGCATATTTTCCTGGATCCTTCACTGATATCGTCCGTTCAGGATCATTCAAAATTTGGATTCTCGGTTTTTCCGAACCCCGCAATGGATCGAATTACGATTGATCTGCCAGTTGAAGAACCAGACCAACTACTGGAGGTTGTTGATGCATTAGGCAAGGTAATATCCAATGTCAGGATCTGGCGTAAGGTATACCGATGACCGTGAATTTGTTTGGTGGACGAAGGGGAACACTGCTTTCGCAGAGTTCAGGGACAAAAACGGGCAATGGAAAAGGGAATACGACTGCAAAGAAATTCCTGTTAATAAATAATATATCTTTTTGCACATTTATAATTTCAATTGGACAGTTTAACCCATGATCTACACAACATTACGTGTGACTGATACCATTCTTGCATTTGCTCTTGTGGTTTTATTGGTTTTCATATTAAAAAGGAAAAACATTGTTTCAACCGGTGACCTGAAAAAATATTCAAAATTAATGACCACTGGTGTTCTGCCGGCGGTAATATTTTTGCAACTTTCGCAAAATCCTGTTCATGGACATCAATTTGTTTTGGTGCTTATCATGTTCTTTGCCGGTTTTCTTTCGATGGTGGTAACCTGGATTGCCGGTACAATAATGCGGCTCAAAAAAGAAACACTGGGAATGCTCATTATAACATCTTCTTTTGGTTCTTCAGCTCTGATCGGTTACCCGTTGATCAAGTTTGCTTTTCCATCCAACATGCTGGCGATGACGGATGCCATTTTAATAAGTGAACTTGGAGTAGGGGTCCCCATATTCACTTTATGTCCTATTGTTGCTTCTTATTATGGTTCAGGAAGTTCAGGCTTAAAAGCGATCCTAACGACATTTTTAAACTATTTGAAGTCGCCAATATTTATTTCCATCATTGCAGGCATCATCTTTTCACAATTTCAGGTAATTGTAACGAATCCTTTTTTAGAACCATTTTGGGGTGCACTACGGATGGTCAATGGTACGCTGACTGTAATTGCTTGTCTCATCCTTGGATTGCAGTTAAAGTTCAATTCATTTCGCCGAATACTGCCACTTTTCGTTGTATCAGCTATTATTCAGATGGGCATACAACCTTTTTTTGCCAGTCTTGGCGCTAATATTATGAATGTAGGGTTATTAGACAAACAGGTTTTAATCCTTATAGCTGCGATGCCGTCTGCTGTTTTAGGCACCGTATTCGCTACGCAATATCATTGTGATTCGGAAACGGCATCTGAATTGGTTTTTCTGAATATTATGGCTAGTCTTGTAGGGATACCCATGGTGTACTATAGTATATTTCATTAAGAAGTTAATAATGATGAGGATAATATGATTTATACAACGCTTCATATCACTGAAACCATCTTTGCATTCGCAATTGTGGTTTTACTGATTACCATTTTAAAAAAGAAAAAAATCATTTTCCCTGACGACCTGCAATCATATTCAAAATTAATGACGATGGCAATCCTGCCGGCTGTTATTTTTTTTCAGCTATCCCTGAATCCGTTTAATAAACACCAGTTGTTATTAGTAGTCATCATGTTAACTGCCGGTATTTTAAGTATGGTAATTACATGGATCATTGGAAAACTCATGTGCCTTAGCAATGAAACTTTAGGTATGCTCATTATT
>Ga0073936_10000400_pt1 | contig 66383 bp, 56 predicted proteins | sample AliMusrvi5mmetaG_FD_87041 | JGI IMG/M metagenome (GOLD analysis project Ga0073936, IMG submission 87041) | Freshwater lake bacterial and archeal communities from Alinen Mustajarvi, Finland, to study Microbial Dark Matter (Phase II) - Alinen... | ecosystem: Environmental > Aquatic > Freshwater >... | reverse complement strand
CGGTTGTACCGCCGATATTGCGCCAATCGATCCGCACCGCACGGCCGTACCGCTCGCGGTGCCACTTTGAAAAGCCCTCCGCGAATTCCTGTCGGATCGCCTCGTTATGCGGCGAGATGACCACCAGTTCAGGGTCGCCCCTGTGCCAATCGCCCACATCGGCCTCACGCCGGAAAATGAACGGCAACGCGACGACAGACATCGCAACCAGAAGAACCAGCACCAGTTTCATACTGTCTAGGAGTGTAACAGAACCCACCCCGTATCTGCCAAGGCAAACGCATCACAATTTTGTCTGCGCGTTGAGTCCTGACCTCTTCTGCCCGGAGACCCTTTGCCACCGAGGGCCTGATGCAGAAACCGAGAAAACACGAAAGCGTTCGCGCGCCAGTGCGTAACCTCCACGCTGTCGCGCACGCGCTGGCCCGCATTCGGCAAGGTGCGCATGGCCGGCGTGATTACAGGGCAAACACAACGCGGCCCGCTCCTGAAACAGGGGCGGGCCGCATGACCAACTCATTGCCACTGCTCGGGCACCGACACTTCGGCGGAATCACACCTGCCGGCTTTTTGCAGCCGTAGAGCTCTTCTTCCCTGACGCCGATGAAGCTGTCAGGGAATGGTGGCGCCGGTTAGAGTGCCGCACGGACTTGACGCTTTTCCCTTGGCGCTTGTGACTGGACGCCTTCTTAACGCTCTTGTGATGGGCCGTGGTGCCCGAGCGTGAAGACGTGACGTGGGTACGACCGGAAGATTTGCTGCCTGTAGCGGCGTGGGCGGCCGTTTTGCCGCTGGAGACTAGACGCGTGTGGTGGCCGGACTGTTTCGCCACTGCGGTCACTGCGGTGGCCAACAGAACCAACGCCGACAGACACCAAAACCTGCCAGCCCTCCCCAGCGAGAGCACGCTCCCCCATCCGTTCTGCTTTTGCGTCATCGAAGATGCCTTCATTTTCTTCCTTTGATTAATCCGGTTACGGCTCACAGATGATCCCAAGAAACATAAAATCCAAGGGGAATCACTTCCCCCCTAATGCAACAGCAAAAAGCTTCGTCCGACATAAACGGAGAAAAGGACCGTTGCGTGAACCCCGACAAAATTCGTAGCCGCAGCGTTTACGCCTTCGGGCCTTCAACCTTGACAGGCTCTTCTTTCTTGATGTTGTCAACGACCTGTTTGACCTTTTCATTGGCCAGCATGTCGCCCTCTTCTCTGCCCTTCTTGAACTCGCCCATACTGCGGCCGAGCGAACGGGCCAGGTCAGGCAGCTTATTGCCACCAAACAACACCAGAACAATCGCCAAGCAGATCAACATGTGCGAAGACGCGATATTCTCGATAAAACAAAGCGGCAACATCATACTTCACCCCTCAAACAACTTACCCCGTGTGGCATTTTGCTCATGTGGCGCGGACCCAGAGGTCTGTACCGCACCCATGGCGCAACACGATGTCAACTCTGACCTCGACAGCCAACAGCGGTGGTTTTGTGGAATGTTAGAGCTTTCTTGCCCCGTATGTCAATGCGGCGTCTTGTCACAGCAGAAATGAGTCACAGCGTTTTCTTTGGGCACAAATTCGGTCCGCCCGACGGTCGAGCACCACCTGAACATGCCGAGAAAGAATGACAAGGCCAATGAATCTGCCTCAATTGATTGACGAATAGCCGTTGACACGCAAGGTCTCAGGAAAATGGGTACAGGGCGCGAGTTCTGCGCCCGTTTGTGCGTTTCCGATTCATCGGCAGGACCGGGGAACATTTCTGTTGCTTATCGGTTGAAGCGGAAAAATATTTCCCAGTGGAGGGGCTCTGTTTGCTGAGGACTTTATCTGGCCAGCACTATTTATAACACATTGATGGCAAAGCGCTTGCGTGCTGAAATCGGGCGCCTTTTACTGCGTTGGCCCGCATATTGCGAAGTATTGGCCAGACATACGCGGGAATGTACTCGCGAGTCACGAGCGCAAAAGAGGAACAACATGAAAACACCGCCGGTAATGATACTGGCTCGTCAGGTGACGGCGCGGCCCGCAGGCTCTCTGATGCCTGAAACCTGCACGTTAGCGGCCCCGTTCATCGTCCTTTCACGCACCCCCGGCGATTCTGACTTGCACCCGACGCGGCGCAATGAGCGGCACGGTTCCACACTTTCCTGTTGTTTGGGTTCTTCGACTCGGATCCGAGCCGACCGTTTTGTGGTATGAACGTAACATTCACAACCGGTCAACTAGTGGGCCGCCGGTTGAGTTTGTCAAATCAAACAGGCCCGCTAAGACGGAGACGGAGAGATGAGTGCAGTTCTAAGCAGCGTTCGTGAAGCGGGAAACAGTGAGACGCGTACCGTTCTGAGTAGCGTTCGTGGATATGGTCAGCGAGTTCGTGGCGGCTTCACTTTGATTGAGATTGTCGTCGTGGTGGCGATCATTGCGGTCCTAGCGATGCTCCTTGTCCCACGCCTCGCTTTCATTCGCACGATGGCGACGTACGCCAATCAGGCGGCTTCGATCCAAGATGTCGCGCAGAACATGCTCATTTATCACTCCACACAAGGCATGTGGCCCGATCACTTCGACTCTTTGTTGGAAAACAGCACACCAAGCGGCCTTTACGGTTCAGGCAGCGGGGTCACGAATGGGCTGGATTCTAACTTGAGCGGCGTGCTCACGATGACGACCCTGACCACCAATCAGAAGAAGAGCTTGGTTGGCCTCTTGGGACAGGCAAATGCCGGCGCGACCACGCTGACCTTGATGGATCACGACCCATCGGTCAGCCAGCCTGGGGACAGCGGCACGTTTGCCCGAGACCTGAACGCCAGCGGAGCGAACCTCTCGGTCGCCACGGTTAATTACACAGGAGCGTCCGTCCCCTCCGACCCTAATGCGGCGAGCGCAACGGTGATTTTCAACAGCGTGTATGCGAACGGCAACCCGAACAATGAAACCCTTGTCGCCATAGGCGTCGGGCCCAGCTGCACGGCGGTCGGCAAGACCATCCTCACGCCGCCGCAGGCCTACACGAAAGACGCCTCGCGGTACAACCGCACCGTCGTCTTGATTCGGGTGCGCCCCGACGGCGTTCAAGCCTCACTCGCCGGCGGACTCTCGCCCGACGGCCGCACCCTCAGCCAGTGCCTCGGCAACTACCGTGTGACCGCCCAGCGCTGATGCATCGGGAACGGGTCGGGCCTGGCAGTGAGCTGAGCTGGGCTGCGGACCCGTAAGAGAATCCGTCATGAAGTTGTGGCGAGCCCCCAAACAGTCTCGGGGGTTCCGCCTTTAAGAATTTTGCCACCGGAGCTTTGAGAGGTCACGATGTCGCTGCTTAGCCGCCATCTTCCGTTATTGAGGATTCGCCTGCAGGGGTTCACGCTGCTGGAGGTAGTGGTTGTGCTCGCCGTGTTGGCCGTGGCGGCAGGCCTGATCCTCTCCCGACTGGGATCGCTCCGGTTCGCGGGTGCGGGACAGGATCACTCGTCAGAGGAGGTCGCCACCGCCGCAACGCTGGGCGCGGTGCGCGATGCGATACTTGGCACGCCTGGACAGCCCGGCCTGTGGCAAGATCTCGGCGAGCGGCAGAGTCTGTTTCCACGTGTGATAGCCGATCTGTTCGTCACCAACAACTTCTCCACCTACGCATTTCCATCCGCGCTGCAAAACTACGACCCCGTGACCTGCTTGGGCTGGCGCGGCGCATATCTCGCACAGGGTGGGACGCTGTATGCCGTCGATCTTTCGAAGGGGTTCACCTCTGACTACGGGTCGGACGGAGATCCAGGCGTTTCCGACGCGTGGGGCCGACCGATCGTTCTCCAAATCCCCACCATCGGCGGCACCCTGAGCTGGCCGTACGCGCGGCTCGTCTCCGCCGGACCGGATGGAAAAATCGATTCCCCTCTCAACCTCAAATCGCCAAGCGACGCGGACCGCAACGACGACATCCTTCTTTTTCTCTTCGTCACCGACACGCACGGGCAACCATGAAAACCGACCTCCATCATTTGCTTCATCGCAAACGAGGGTTCACGTTACTTGAACTCGTCGTGGTGATCGCCATTCTGGCTGTGCTGAGCACAGTCGCCATGCGGGCGTTGACGGGAGTCGCCAGCCAAAGCCGCTTTGAAGCCACGCAACGCACGCTCGATCAGATTCGTGAGGCCATCCTTGGCGCGGCATATGATCGCCAACCGGATGGCACGTTGATCATCAGCGGCTTCATCGCGGATATGGGGCGCCCCCCGCGTGCACTCGACGAGCTCATCAACCAACCGGTCGGGGCACCGTTGTTCGACGTGCGGCGAGTCGCGGCCGATCCGGAAGTCCTTGTCGCCGGCGGATGGCATGGCCCCTATCTTCGTTTACCGGCAGGATCCACCAACCTGTGTGATGGTTGGGGGGCAGCTTTGGCCGAAAGTCCCGATGGCAACGGCTTCATTGGAACGGTGAGTTCGTTTGGCGCCGATGGTTTGCCGGGGGGCACGGGTTACGACCTCGATCTGTCCAGCCAAATCGTGACCGCCGACTATAGCGCAAGTCTGGTCGGACAAATTTCGGTGAGCTCGGCTTCAGCAAGCAACGGCGTTGTCACGGTCATGGTTTACGGGCCGGGCACAAACAGCTTGGCATTGCCGCCTCTTCCTTTCACCGCGAATCCGCTCAACTACGCCCTTGTCAACTCACTCTCGCAGGGTCCCCGCGCGGTCCGGGCTTACGCCTCCTATGACACCGCCGCGGGGCACACAAACCAACACTCCTCGGCAACCTACTTGAACGTTCATCGTGGCCTGAACATCCAAAACCTGACGATTGACAGACCTTAACATGAGACTCCACCCCTCTACCTTTTTACGCTCCGGATCATTCACGGTCTTGGTGGTCTTGCCGCGTCACCTGGTGCGTGCCGATTTCTCGGGGCAACCGCCGGCGCTGCGGCAGCTCTGGCAGAGTGACGCGCCAATGGGTGAGTCGTTGCCGGTGCTGGCGGACGCCGCGTTCGCCTTGGGCCCGACCCGAAAGGCCTCCGTCTATGTGTTCGCGACGGCGTGCTGGACGGGGGTCCTGCCGCTTTCTTCGGCAAAGGCCTCCACACTCTCTGCCACAGAACTCTGCCAGGCCTTGGGGTTCGAAGCAGAAACGCTTTCCAACATCAGCCCGTTCGACTCCCTGCTGGCGGCCACGCCTTTGGCTGGCAAGTCCGGCGACCGGCTGTTCTGGGTGACACAAGTCTCCCGCTCCGAACTCGGCGCTGTCGAGGACACTCTGTTGCGGCGCGGCGCCAGACTCGCGGGCTTTGCACATCCAGGGGGGCTGCCGCGAGCCCTGAGCGAACATCCCGGCGCGTCGTGGAGCCGCTCGGAATTGTGGGGAGATTCTGCGGTTTGCATCGACCGAAGCGACAGCATCGGCTTGCGTTTGCAGGTGCTCTCGGCTTTTGGAGGGCACGGCGACTGGCTCAATGAGGCCGAAGCCTGGTTCGCCACGCAAGGAATCGCGCCGCCCCACGAACGGCTGATTGCGCCAGGAGTGCCGTTCGGAAAAGCGGAGCTCGCCGCACACGATTTGAACGACGCGAAAGGCCTGGCCGATTGGCTCACGGCGTGGGCCTGCGAGATCTCCCGCAAAACGCCCGGCAACCCGGTCCTGCGGGCGCCACCCCGCCCCATGTCCAGCGAGCGCCGGTTCTCGCTGTCGGCCGGCTGGACCGCTCTCGCCGTCTTGTTTTGCGTGGCTCATGGGTACTGGCTCAAACACACTGAGACCTCCTTGCAGCAGGAACTCGCGCGCGTGCAGGAACCGGTCAAGAGGCTTGAGGCAACCAAATCCCGCGCCCGCGCCAGCGCGCTGCGTCTCGCGGAAGCCCGCGAGCAGTTGCTCGTCGCTCAACAACAGCAAAGTGACTGGGAGCACGTCACCCGGCTGGAGCGCCGTCGTCACGCAGTCCTGTTGCATGCGCTGGCCGATCTTGCCTCCGATGACTTTGTCGTGCAAGCGGTGGGTGAGTCGGCCGGCGAAACGCACATTTCCATTCTGGCGATGCGGCCCGAATTGCCGGATTTTACCGACCGCCTTGGTGCCGCGATGGCTCCGCTGAATTGGCACGTCGAACCTCCCAACCGCCAGGCTCTCAACCTCACCCCCGATGGTGGCCCGTGGCAGCTCAACTGGACAATCCATGAAATTAACAGCGCGCGATAGAAAACTAGTTATTGTGCTTCCGGGACTGGCCTTGGTCATTGGCTACTGCTGGCTCTTTGACAGCGGCCCCAACGGACGGCTCAGGCAGCTTCGCCAGCAGATCGCTCGCGCGCGTGAGAACCCGCCACCACCCTTCGACACCGTTCAATATGAGACTCAGCTGGCTCAAGCGACGCGCGAGTTGACGTCCGTCGAAGCGGAGATCCGCAAAATCCGGAAAGCTCTGATGGTCCCAAGTGCGACTTCGAGCAACAAGGCGGCGGAACAGGTTGCCGCCTTGCTGCCGCGCCATCATCTCGCACTCCTCGAACAGGCGGGGCTGACAGCGGTGCCGAAAGAGGTCAGTCCGTCTCTGCTGCGCCTAGCTGCACAAGTCAGCGCAACAAACGGAACCGATCACGCGGCCTTTTGGCGCGTCAAGTTTGCAGGCACCTACCTTGACACAGTTGCCGCCCTAGACGAGCTGGCTGCGGCGGACTTCCGTGTCACTCCCGCCTGTTTGACGATGGCGGACGGTCCGACCCAAGGAACCAAGACGTGGACACTCGTGCTATGGATGTGAATACGGGCGCTCCGCAAAGAGCTCCCCTGCAGGCCCGTTTCCAGAGGTTGCTGGCGACGTGCGCGGCCATGGATGCGTCCGACTTGCATCTGGTGCCCGGACAACCCCCGCTGCTGCGGCGAGAGGGTCAGCTTTCCGCCATCGAGTCGGAACCGCCGCTTACAGTTCTAGAACTGCACAACTTAGCGGCCGATCTTCTCGGCAAGGGCCAAGCTCAGGATCTGGCAACGCGCGGCGATTGTGATGGCGCTTTGACTGCGGCAGGCGCCCGCTTCCGATTCAACGTGTTCAAGCGCTGCGACGGATTGTGCGCCGCGTTCCGACGGCTGGGGGAAGGGTTTCGCGGTTTGCGCGAGCTCGGGTTGCCGGAATCGCTCTATCAATTGTGCGAACTGCCCGACGGCCTGGTGTTGGTCGCGGGTCCGACAGGCGCCGGCAAGAGCACCACGCTCGCGGCCTTACTCGACCGGATCAATCGCAATCACGCCTGCAACATCATCACCATCGAAGACCCCATCGAATATGTGCATACGGCGGGACAGGGATTGGTCAGCCAACGGCAGGTAGGAACCGATTGCTCCGGGTTCTACGAGGCCCTTGTCGCGGCCTTGCGCGAAGATCCGGATGTCATTTTTGTCGGCGAGATCCGCGACTTGGATACGATCCGGACCGCCATCACCGCAGCGGAGACAGGGCACCTGGTGTTTACGACGGTTCACGCAGGCGACTGCGTCGGCGTGATCGAGCGGATGGTCTCGGTCTTTCCTGCGAGCGAGCAAGATGGCATTCGGCGGCAACTGTCGTTTGTTTTGCGGGCGGTGATCACGCAGCAGTTGTTGATCTGCGACGGCGGCACGCCCGCGAGGCGCAACGGCACGCCCGATCGCCGCAGCCGCGTCGTGGCAAGCGAAGTGCTCATGGTCAACGGAGCGGTGGCCAATCTCATCGCCACGGCCAAGAGTTCGCAGATCTATTCAGCCATGGAAGTTGGTGGGACACAGGGCATGCAAACCTTGGAACAGGATCTGGCGCGCCTGCATGTAGCCGGTCACATTTCTGAGACAGCAGCTCTGGCGTTTGCCAAAAATCCCCGGACCTTGCGTGACCGTGTCAATCATTTGCGAGTCGGTTCCCGCCCGGCCTCACCTTCCATTCCGAGAGAAGCACCCCAATGATAACCAACCACACAGCGGCAGACACACTCGTCCTGGACGAGGTTCACATCGATCCGGCGGTGGCGCTGCGCATCCCGCCAGCCTTGGCCTTGCGACGCGAGCTGTTGCCCTTTGTCATTTGGGAGGGGCGCGTGCATGTGGCATGCGCCAACCCCGATGACGCCTCCGGCTTGGCAGCCGTTCAGCGGCATTTCACCGAGCCGCTGGCACCGAAACGAGCGGAACCGGTGTCCCTGCGCCGGGCCTTGCAGCGTATTTACGGAGGCCTGAAAGCGAGAAACGACGCCAGCCCGACCTCGCTCGCCCGACTGGGGGCGTTGAAGGGCGTGGCAAAAGGTTCTGGTGTAGCCTTGACCGCAGCGAATAAGGTCGATGAGTTCGATGCCGCCAGTCTGGGCGATGAGCTGCTCTACGCGGCCATCCTCCGGCAAGCGTCCGACATTCACCTCGACCCCGATGCTGAAGGATTACGCGTCCGCTTTCGCGTGGATGGAGGCTTGGAAGACGTCCACCGACTTCCTCTGGCCGTGTTCCAGCCCCTGACCAACCGATTCAAAGTGCTGTCGCAAATGGACATCTCCGAAAAACGCGCCCCGCAAGACGGCGGTTTTCGGCATGCCTACGGCGATGGGCGATGCGTGGACATCCGCACCGCAACCCTTCCGACCAAGTGGGGAGAGCGCATGACGTTGCGGCTGCTCGGGCTTCAGACAGGCGACCTGACACTTGAAAAACTGGGAATGGCACCGGACCATTTGGCCCGTTTCGAGATTGCATTGACGCAACCACACGGCATGATCCTCCTGACCGGGCCCACCGGTTCGGGTAAGTCCACGACCCTGTATGCCGGGCTGCGCCGCCTGCTTGAACGGGAGAGTCTCAACGTCATCACCATCGAAGATCCCATCGAGTACGACATTGCGGGCGTGGCGCAGGTGGCTGTTGATGCCGCCGACAAAACCTCGTTCGACAAAGCGCTCCGCAGTTTGTTGCGCCATGATCCGGACGTGGTCATGATCGGCGAAATCCGCGATGGCGAAACGGCGGAGGTCGCCATCCGCGCATCGCTGACCGGTCATTTGGTCTTCAGCACCCTGCACACGAATTCAGCCGCAAGCGCGATCACGCGCCTGGCCGACATGGGTGTGCAAAGGTATCTGATTGCCTCGACGTTGCGTCTGGCGATTGCGCAGCGGCTCGTCCGCCGGCTATGCCGGCACTGTCGTGTGCCCCGTATTTTGACCGAGCGGGAAGCCCGGACACTGGGTCGCGCGGAAGCTGCAGGACAGCCGGTGTTCGATCCTAATGGTTGTCTCTATTGCGGCGGCCGCGGACGTGTCGGGCGGATGGCTTTGTTCGAATTTCTGCCTTTGGACGAATCCTGGAGCGAGATCGTGGCGCACGGCGCCGATGAAGGGGTTCTATTGGCCGAAATGAAAAAGTATCGCCTGCCGACGTTGCTCGACGATGCTCTAGCCAAACTCGCCAATGGCGACACCCCGTTCTCGGAAGTCTGTAGTGCCGTTGCGGCTTGGTAACGCTTATGCCCCTTTTCAACTACACCGTTCGCGATCAGTTTGGCCGGCCACAAGCCGGCACACGGGAGTCGTCCTCCGTCGTCAGGATGGCGGAATCGCTGCGTGCGCAAGGCTGGCTGGTACTAACCGTGGAAGCGGCAGGGGACCCGGGCTCCGGGTTAGCTGCGGCGTTCGACCCGCGTCTGGTGTTGCCGGTGCGCTCAGTCGATGTGGAACTGGCTTTGCAGCAAATCGCCGTCATGCTACGGAGCGGACTGACGCTTCTTAACGCCTTGAAAACCGCGGCGGACAACTCCGACCGACGGAGCTTACGGCGCATCCTGCTCCGCGTGGCCGAGCGCATTGAGGAGGGCAGCTCTTTCGCCGAAGCGCTGGCCGAGCACACAGTTTTCAACCGGCTCGTCATTCAACTGGCGCGCGTCGGCGAAGCCACCGGCCACCTTGACTCGGTCCTCACGCGATCCGCTGAGACCCTGGAGCGACGGCGCGTGCTCCGAACCCAAATGCTGACAGCGGTAGGTTATCCTGCCGCCACGCTCGTGGCAGCGATCGGAGTGGCCGCTTTCATGGTGTTGGGTGTCGTTCCCAAACTGGCCGACTTTCTCAGGGGGATGGGGCGCAAACTGCCGCCCTCCACCCAGGCGCTCGTCGATCTCTCGAACTGGATCAAGATCCATGGCGCTGTGGCCAGTTCTTTGGTAGTGGCGGCGATTGTCACTGGCGCACTCGTCTATCTCACGCCCCGGGGAAGGTTGGCATTTGACGCCTTCCTTCTACGCATACCGGTTATCGGCAGATTGTTGCGCGTGGCGGGCACGGCTCTGTTTGCACGGGCCTTCGGCATCTTGATTGGCAGTGGCGTCACGGTACTGGAGGCCCTGCGAACCGTCGAAGACGTGGGCCGAAATCGTCACCTCAACAGCATTGTCGCTGCCGCCCGGCAACGGGTATTCAGTGGCGGCGGGTTAGCCGAAACGCTGGCGCGACACCGCGGATTCATGCCGATGCTATCCCACATGGTGGCGGTTGGGGAAGCCTCCGGGACATTGGATGACGTACTCGACGAAGTGGCCCGTTTCTACGAAGCTCAGCTGGCCTGGCAGATCAAGAAGCTCACAGCGCTCATGGAGCCGGCCATCATCGTCGGGGTCGGCGGGGTCGTCGGATACATCTACATCTCGTTTTTCCTGGCGCTGTACTCGGTCGCCGGACACTGACAAGGAACCTACTTATGAACAACCCAACTTCAAGCACCTCATGGAACATGCCGAAAAAACTGTTTATGCTGGCGCTACTCGCCATCGTGCCGGGAATGACTCTGCTGGCGCAGGCTGCAGCCACATCCGCCGATCGCCCGACGGTGCCCCCTCGTGTGCCGCGCGATCCAACCGCCGCCTCTCCGCAACTGGGAAACATCATCAACGCGCCGCGCGACCACGCCAGTGTCAACACCAGTGTGGTGCGGGTGGCGCGGGTGGAACTGGCAGGCGTGACAAACACCAACACGGCGGCGAAGCGCATGGTGGCCATAGCCGAATTCGTCAATGTGACGTTCACCGAGGCGGCTCGGGAGTTGTCAGAAGTCACCGGGATCAACATCGCGGCCAGCAGTGCCGCCGGCGACGTCCGCGTGGAGCTTCACTTGAAGAACCTGTCCGTTGAGGACGTGTTGGAGACCTTGTGTAATGCCAATGGGCTGTGGTTTCGACGGGAACTGCGGACAGAAGTGTTGCGGGTTTTCACGGTGCCCGAGTTCCGGCAGGACCTGGCCAGTTTCCGCGAGGAAAAAACCGAGGTGTTCACTCTGCTCTATCCCAATGTTTTTGACATCGCACATGCGCTCCAGGATCTGTTTGGCGACCGGCTGGTGGTGAGTTTCGGCGCGAACGACGCCGAACTTTCTGACGATTTGCAACAGCGATTCGACCGATTCGACCTGATGGACAGCCGCAGTCAGGGATTCGGAAATCTCAGTAGCAGTAGTGGCAGCGGCAACAGCGGCGGCAACGGAATGGGGAATGGTTCGACAGTTTCCACCTTAGGCGGCACAAGCCGGCAGAACTACGGGAACACTTACGGACAACAGCGCCGCCTCAATGCCGTTCCAGCGATTTTCCCCGCGGCGGGGTTGAGCGCCGAGCAAATCCAAACCTTGCAGAAAGAAGCCGCAGGCGGGACGTTGGCCGGGGCGGGACAACCGGATGCCACTGGGAAAATTGTTGAACGGCGCGTGAACATCTATGTCTCCGTGTTGCGGCGGCAGAACAAGCTGGTGGTGCGCACGGCGGATGATCAGTCTCTCGAGGAAATCCGAAAGACCATCACCCAATTGGATGTCCCGACTTCGCTTGTCTTGCTGGAGGTCAAGGTTTTGTCCGTCGAATTGGGAAACGGTTTCAACTCCGCCTTTGACGCCGCCCTTGCCAACGGGGAAGTCAGCGGCTCCTTTAGTACGGGAACCATCGCGCCGCCCACAACGGTCACCCAGCCCGTGGGACTGCCAGGAGGCTCTGGATTCTCGAGTGACACTCTGATCTTTCAGTACATCGGCAACAATTTCAGCGCCCGGATACAGTTGCTTGAATCCAAGAACCGCGTGACTCAACTTGCCACGCCGATTCTGTTGACTGCGAACAATGAAGTCAGCCGGGTGTTTGTCGGTGAAGAACACCCGATCAACCGCAGCTTCAGTTCCGGGCAGGTGGTTTCCTCGGGCAACAACACCTACAACACAAGCGCCGGCACAGACATCCAATTCGTTCCCGTTGGCACGACCCTGCTCATCACGCCCAGCATCAACGCCGACCGGACGGTGACGCTGCGCATCCTACAGGAGAACTCCACAATCAACGCCCAGGGCGGAACGATTCTGGTTCCCGATGGGACCGGTTTTCAGCAGCAGAAAGTGGACATTGTGCAGGCGCGTACGATCAGTGGCACGTTCGTCGCGAAGGACCGGCTACTTGTTGCTGTCGGCGGGCTCATCAGTGAAGACATCCACACCACCAGCACGGGGATACCGGGCCTGAGCAGCATCCCGATAGTGGGTCAGCTCTTCCGTCGCGACGACAAGGGCCGTTCGCGCAAAGAACTGATCGTGATCATCCGGCCCTACATCATGAACACGCCGGCCGAGGCGGAGAGAGTCAGCCACGAATTGGTGAAGCAACTCAGCATTCACCCCATCAGCTCGACTCTAAGCGGGACACTGGACACCTATGGAACCAACGAAGTGCCCCACGCAGCGGACTCCTATCCGCTTGCCGCACCCAAATGATGCTGTGTCGTGATTGCGGAGGGTCGACGGACGTTTGAAGCCGCGCATTTCACATTGTTCAAACAGGCTCCATGACCCTGACCGACACGCGCACGGGGGCGCTGACTCTTCTATTTACACCCCGCCGTCATCGTGCTATCTTCAAAAAAATAGTGTGTTTCCGGTCTTGCATTGCGCCTGCCACTGTCCGGCAAGAAACTTACGACATGAAAACCCGCGCTCGCCTAAGCTTGTCACTCTTTTCCGTCGGACTCTCACTTACTCTCGGCGCGCTTCCAACCTATGCCATGACCAACGGTTATTACACATATACCGTTTCCACCAGCAGCGTTACCATCACCAAATTTGATGCTTCATACTCGGGCGCACTGTCCGTCCCTGCCGCCTTTGGCGGATGCCCGGTCAACGGCATCGGCGACTGGGCCTTCTCGGACTGCACGAACCTGACCTGCGTCATTATCCCCGATGGCGTCACCCGCGTCGGAGAAAAAGCATTCTGCCTCTGTGAAAGGCTGACCCGCGTCAAACTCGGCAACAGCGTCACCTGCATCGGGGACTCGGCGTTTAATGCCTGTATCAGCCTGACCGGCATCGAGATCGGGAGCAGCGTCACCTGCATTGGAAATTCCGCTCTCCAGAACTGCACCAAGCTTACCAGTGTCACCATTCCCAACAGCGTCACCCAGATCGGGGACTCGGCGTTCAATAACTGTACCAACCTGACCCGCGTCACGATCCCCGACAGCGTCACAGATATCGGGAACCGAGTGTTCTTCAACTGTTCCGGACTGACCCGCGTCAAACTCGGCAACGGCGTCACCCGCATCGGGGACTATGCGTTTTTCAACTGTTTCAGCCTGACCAACGTGGAAATTGGCAACGGCGTCGTCAGCATCGGGAACAATGCGTTCTCATACTGCAGAAACCTGGCCGACGTTACGATACCCGACCGCGTCACGAGCCTGGGCTCCTCCGCCTTCCGTTCCTGTGAAAGGCTCTCAAGCGCCACGCTCCCCGGCGGCATCACCAACATCGGGAGCAGGGCGTTCAGTTGCTGCGACGCGCTGACAGGAGTCTACTTCAAAGGCACCCCACCCAAGATCGGCGAAGACCTATTCGAATCACCACACACCTCTCATGTGACGGCCTACTACCTAACCGGCACATCCGGCTGGGAGGCCAGATTCGCCGACCGGCCGGCCGCACCGTGGCAGACACCTGCACCGACTGCGGCAAGCATCACATGCGCCGGATCTGCTGACCGGCCGACAGCGACTCCATGCCAGACACGCCACCCGCAGTCACGGCAATGGCTGATTTTGCTTGTCCCCATTCCCTTGGGCTTTTTGGGGTGCCTCCACTGCATCAATCTGCGACACCGACGCCATCGAAACCGAGCGCCTGTCAGTGTGTCAGCGGAATCCGAAAAGCCCCCTGTCCAAAAATAACAAGTCCCTTTTTACAACAGCATTAGGGGCTACTTGAAGCTTGATCTTATCCCGATATTTCGGACATTCAAGAGCCGGTATTTTGTCTCATCTTTTGTTGCTCGTAGTCAAGCGGCGAGCGGCAGCCCGGCGATGGCGGCCCACTACACCCACATCGACATGAAGACGTCGAAAAATGCCGTCGCTCTGCTTCCCGACGTCACGGGCTCAAGTGGGCGCCATCCACGGCTGGCGCGAAGCTGGAGGTCATTCTGGCGGGGTTGGAGGGTTTGAGCAAGGAGGATCTGACGAAGGTCGGGAAGCGGGTGAAGAAGCTGATGGCGAAACAGCGGGGTAAGCGGGATGCGCGGGCGACGGAGGCGGACTCCTGTTCGCCGCATCTTCTAAAGCGTCAGATTCCGCAACATCGCCGAAGCCCGGTCTTGCGCGAGTGCGGCGACGCGCGCCTCCATGTCGCCGTTGATCGCGCCGCGCATCGCAGGGCCTTGCAGCGTTTCGAGAATCTTCCTGCAGAGCGCCTCCATCCGTTCGCGGATCAGGGGCCAGCCCAACCGCGCTTCCTGCGCCATCTTCTGCCAAGGAGCCGCGGTGAACACGTCCAGGGAAGCGTCCCCCCCTATCTTCATCGCCGGTCTCTTGGAGAGTTCGGGCCAGGCGAGGGTGCAGACCAGGTCGTAGAAGGGCGCGAGCCGCCGCTGTCCCCCTTGGTAGAGCATGGAGTAGTTCTTGCCGTGGGCATCGGCGTTGCCGATCAGCACGCTGAAGATCTGGCCGTCGAGGAAATCGCGGATGTCGAGCAATGGCGCGGTGGACTACACGCGGAGCAGGGCGATGCAGTCCCGCAACAGGGGGCCGCCCTCCTGCTGGTACTTGCGCTCCGGCGGGAATCCGAGCGCCTGACAGAAATCCTCCTGGTGCAGACGCGTGACGGCGCCGTCAGCGCCGACCGTCCGGTCATAACGCCGGACGATGAGGCACGGCTTGTCACCGACAGTGCGCCTGTCGGCGGCGGAGACCTTCAGCCCTACAGCTTTGGCCAGCGTCATGCAGAAGAACTCGTTTGCCACCAGGCCGGGGAAACGGAGCGGCTCCGGCTTGATGATATGGGTGCTCGGCGTGTTGCCGAGAGGCAGGGCGACGCGGCCGTCGCGCACCACGACCGGAAGTTTGTCCTGAGCGCCGGCCAGCGAAAGCCGGAGGCCATCCTCGCCCGCCATGAGGGGACGGTCGGGAAGTTCGGTCACGATCTTTTGCAGTTCGCCGTCACTCAGTTCGCGCAGCCACGTCTCGCCCGCGGCGGGAGGCGCGACACCTTCCGGCAACAGGCTGACCGCGCCCGCGCATTCGCCGCCGATCTGTTCCAGCAAGGCGAAATCGTTGCGTTCGCTGACGCCGAGAAGGGCGGCGATCCGTTTCCGAGGCTCCTCCTCGGGCAGGATGCCGGCGAAAAAAGCGCGGGCATGCTTGCCCCGGAACGTGTCACTCTGCAAGGGGAGCGACCGGGACAGGGCCGACGCTCCGGCCCGGTCGAGCCAGTCCTGACCGTAGCGGAATTCGAGCAGGCCGCTGTCGTCCTGTTCGAGGTCGCCGACCGGTTCTCCCGCCAGATAGACCAGCAAGCGCCTCATGACGCACCGCCTTCAGGGGAGGCGTCAGAGGCGGCTGTCAGCCCGACGCGAAGGCCCAAGGCTTGCAGCACCTGCAGGATCTTACCGATCTGGCAGGTGGGCTTGCCCCTCTCAAGGTCGATCAGGAAACGCAGGCCGGTGCCGCTGGTCATCGCCAGTTCCTTTTGGGTGGCCTTGAGTTGCTTGCGCGCCACACGGATCGCCGCGCCGAGTTGAACTGTGTTCTGGATAGTCATAGTTACCGTACGGTAATATATCGGATAGAAGGACGCCCGTCAACCGTCAAGGTTACCGATCGGTAACAATATACATGATTTGTCACCAAAAGCGGCAGAATATTACTTATCGGTAACATTTTAAGAAGCGGTCATGGACGAGCGGAAGTGGCCGGAGGCCATTCGACAAGGATGAGTTAGGAGTTGGAGCAACCGGGAGAGGACCTTGGGAGGTGCTGGCGGCTGAGATGAAGCGGTATGAGTACGAGATCGGCCCGACTGGGCAAATCTCCTACGCCGCGCCAAGCGGTTATCACGATGATTGCGTGATGGCGTTGGCATTCGGCGTGTGGGGTTGCCACACGTTCGGCGGAGGCTTATCATTTCAAAATGCTATTTTGGACAAGAGTGCGGTGCAACAGTTGCCATATCGCATAACCAGAGCCCAAAGTAAGCCTTAACATCTGTCGGTGTCAAGGACAGGGTGTGTTGATTCCGCACCTTTTGTAGAGGCGCGGATAACCGCCCGTTATCCGCCCTTACCGTATCCCGCGCCCGCCGGAAAATGCAGCTTATACGTCCTATCTTAAAGGCAAGCTTCATGAAGCAGATTCAGCGGGAACGTGATGTCCGCCTGAGGATGAATTCCACGACCGCGGTAGGATCATCCAGCCCGTGCGGATGGTGATCGACACCGGGTTTATGGTTTCTTGGGGTATTCTTCTTTTTCCGTACCGCTCTCCGGGTTCATGCGCTTGAGCATCCGCGCATCCGGGCCGCCGCCGAATTGTTTCCAATACAGTTCCTTCATCGGGTTTATCTTTGGGGCATCGGTGACGTTCTCGTTGACGAGGAACGGCTGCACGTCGGCCCACCATCGATCATAGGCGGCGCGGAGACTGGCGACGACCTCGGGTTGTTCGGCGATGATGTTCGTCTGCTCGCCGGGATCGGCTTTGAGATCGTAAAGTTCCTTGTTGTTCACCAGCGTGAAACGCGAGTTCTGGATGGCGCATGCTCTGTATTTGGCTCTCTCGCTGTTGCCCTTGGCCCAGCGACCGGCATGATGCACGAGCAGGCGCTCGGGCCACTCGGCTTGAGAATTTTTCAGCAACGGCAACAGGCTGCGGCCTTCAACCTGCCGCTTCACTTCGTCGGACAATGTCGCGCCGGTGATTTCGGCGAGCGTGGGGAAAATGTCCAGATGGGCGCTCAGCGCGGCACATTCCTGGCCTCCTTGAATGCCGCCGTCAGGCCATCGGAAAAAAGCCGGGGCGCGCGTGCCACCCTGATTCGGTGAGCCTTTGCCGCCTTTCATGCCCGCGTTGAAAATCTTGACCCCTTCCGTTCCGCCGTTGTCTGTGCCAATGTAGATAACCAGGGTGTTGTTTTCAATGCCCCAAACCTTGAGCTGCTTCAAGAGTGCGCCGAAGTTGGTGTCGACGTTTTCGTTCATGCCAAAGAACTTGGCGACTTGCTCACTGATGCCGGGCTTGCCGAGATACTGTTGGTAGTATTTCTCGGGCACCACCAGTGGATGGTGCGAAGAATTGAGCGGGATATAAGCGAAGAACGGTTGCTTCGCTGCGCGCCTGGCGTCCATCCACTTGATCGCCTGGGTGAAGAAAAGGTCAGTGCAATAGCCGGTGGTCTTCTCGAACTTCCCGTTGTGCCAGAGCGTGGGATCAATATTTGAGTTGCCCGGTGCGTCGCCGCAAGAGCCGGGATAAGTTTGCCCTATGCCTCCGCCGCCATGGATGTAGACCTCGTCGAAGCCGCGGTTTTCAGGACGATAGGCCTCCTCGTCGCCGAGATGCCACTTGCCGAAGATGCCCGTGGTGTAACCGACCGTCTTGAGCATCTGCGGCAGTGTGAACGTCTTCAGACTCATCCGCTCGCGCTCGAGAATGGTGTGGGTGACGCCATTCTTGAACTCGTGCCGCCCGCTCATCAGCGCGGAGCGCGTAGGCGAGCACGTCGGACTCACGTGAAATTGCGTGAGGAGCAAGCTTTGTTTCCGGAAAGAGTCGATTGTCGGGGTATGCGCAAGGGGATTGCCGAGGCACGCATAGTCGCCGTACCCGAGGTCGTCGGGCATCACGAGGATGATGTTGGGCTTCGAGCCAGAAGCATGGCCAACGGGTGCGGCGTTGGTGGAAGTTTCGGCGCAAACTTGTAGTACGTTCGCGGCCAGCAGCATTCTGGCACACATTAAAATACGGGTGGTTTTTCCAATCATAAAATTCATTTTGGGCTTGGTTTGTTATTCGCGAGTATGCCTTGCGGCTCGTTCTCTGGGCGCACGCGCACCTGCCGCAGGAGTCCCAGCAGTCGGACCAGGCAGGTCCACAGCGGGAATTTTCATCACGTCGGCATCAAATTCGAGCGCCACCACCGTATCCATTTTGGCGCGGTCGGCGGCGGCGACGACAATTTCCAAAACCGCGTCTGTCTGTTTCGCGTCCACCTTGCCGCCGCCCGGCAGCCGCGCGCCCGTCAATTTTGCAGCAAGGTTTGGCAGCTTCAGAGCGCCGTCCGACGGCCATTGGGTGACGTGGACATAAATGGTTTTGCCCTTGCGCGTCGTACCTCCGTATTCGCCCGGCTTGAACGGCCCGCCACGCGTGCCGTAAATGCTCTCGCCGTTTTGCTTGAGCCATTCGCCGATTTTCAGCAGGCACGCAGCCTGGTCGGCGGGAATCAGGCCCGTGCCATCCGGCCCGACATCGAGCAGCAGATTGCCGTCGCCGATTGCGGAGCCCACCAGCATGGCCAGACATTCCTCGAACGGTCTGACCGTGCCGTCCGTGCGATAGGACCAGGCGCCCTTCCTGCCCGCTTTCACCGTCGTCATGCAGGATTCCCAAAGCCGCGTGTCCTGATACTTGCCGAGCCGTTGCTCCGGCGTGTCGAAGTCGCCGCGCGAGAATGAGCGCTCTCGAGTGGGCTCCGACTCTGTCCGGTTCGGATCGCGAAACGCCCTGAGGCGGTTGTTGACGAGCACCTTCGGCTGCAAACTTTGGATGAGCGACCAGGTTTCCGGAATGTGCCACATTTTGATCGGGTCGGCACGGCCATAACTATCGAACCACAGCACGTCCACCTGGCCGTAGTGGGTGAGCAGTTCGCGCAACTGGCCGTTCATATAGGCAAGGTATTTCTGACCGTCGCCCATGCCATAATCGGGGTGATGCCAGTCACGCGGCGAATAATAAATGCCGAAGCGCAGTCCTTCCGCATGGCAGGCGTCGGCGAGTTCCTTGAGCACGTCGCGTTTGAAGGGCGTGTGCATGATAGAATAATCCGTGAGCCTCGTATCCCACATGCAGAATCCGCCGTGATGCTTCGCGGTGAACACGAGGTATTTCATTCCGGCGTCCTTGGCGAGCCGCACCCACGCCTTCGCGTCAAAATTTGTCGGGTTGAACTTCTCGTAGAGATGGTCGTAAACCGGATCCTCCACCGTGCCCGCAGGCGCGCCGTGTATATCGAGCGGCTGCGGGGCTTGGCGCGACCAACTGATTTCCGTGCCGGCGACGCTCGACATGTCCCAGTGGATGAACATCCCGTAACGGGCATCCTGCCACCAAGCGGTGCGGGCGGCGCTTTGCTCCATGGTTTCGGCGGCTTCCGCTGCCTGACTAGCGGCAGGCGCGGCGTTGGCGGAAATTTCGGCCCAGACTTGGATCAAGCTCGCGGCCAGCAGCAAAGGAATACGTAGAATTTTCTCACACATCCGCCCCACCTCTGTTCTCCGTGCAGGAACGCTCGCGCCTGCCCGCCCGACCGGCTTTACCATTCCGCCCGGAAAACGGGGCCATCATACGTCTTCTTGAGGCCCGCCGTCAACGCAGGGCCACAACCTCATCTCGCTGGATGTTGATTTCGAGCCTTTATCCGCTCGTTTCTAAAATCACAAACATATTGCTCGTCGAACGTGAAAAAGGAAGCGCCAAAGAGAAAGGCGACAACCCTCGCGTACGCGTGGTGCGGGCACGCGCGAGGCCCCGTCCGCCACATACCCCGGTCAAAACGAGTATTGAACCCTGTTTGATGATCGCTCAGCGTGGCGAAAATCTGGCGACCATCGACCTTGAAAGTCTCGACGGGCTCGAATAACCATGCTTTTTAGGCATAGGCTAAGGGGTTTCTGCCCTCGCCGACCCGCGCGAACTCGGCTTATAGAAGAGTGTCCGGGCGGTTCGCTACGTGTTCAAGCCGAGTTCGGTTTGCCATGGGGTGAAACGAGGGCACAACCGTGACCAAGAACAAACAGGCGTGAAAGGCTCATTAAGCCAAATAAACTAAAAAACCTCAGTAAAACCGGGGTTTTACTGAGGTTTAAAGATGGGGCGAAAAACGGGGCTCGAACCCGCGACCCGCAGAACCACAATCTGCATCAAATGCCTGCTCCTATTGTATTATTTTGAGTTACTGTAGTAATATTGTTGCAATAAACGCAGATTCAATGCTATATTCGCGCCGTTTTAAGGACAGCTAGCGAAAGGCGGCGCATCATGGCAAAGAAAGCGACAGAGGACACCAAACACCTGTTCAAGCGCGGAAACATCTGGTGGATACAGGTCATGCGCAAGGGCGAGCGCATCATCAAATCCACAGGAGAGACCGACATTGCCAAGGCGAGGGACTTCCGCGACGAGGAACTAAACCCCCTGCGGCTGAAGGATGAAAAAAAGCGAGCCGAAGCGGTTTTTGAGAAAGTGCGGACTGCGGATGATAGCCTCAAACAAGCACTTGCCAGAAAAGAAGACGGCATACCCGCAACCACCGTCGCAAACGGCTGGCAAGCGTACCTAGACCAAAGCAACAGACCGGACAGCGGCGAATCAACCTTGCGCCAATATGAATTCCAGTATGAAGCGTTTGCCAAGTGGTTCAGCGACAACCACCCCAAGGCCGACAAGGACGGAAACCCGATTCGTTGCGAGCTTCGGCACGTCACCCAGAACGATGTTGACCGTTACGCCGCGCAACTGATAAGGAAGGTATCTCCTTCCACCTTCAACCGCCATATCGTTCTGTTGGCCTTGGTGTGGCGCGTTCTGGGCAAGTTGGCAAGGCTAGAAGGCAACCCTTGGAAGGGAATCGAGCGCAAGCGTTTCGCCGTCCATTCGCGCCGTGAGCTAACCATTGAAGAGCTAGGCAACGTGTTTAACAAGGCCCAGGGCGAAATGCGGTTGCTGCTGGCGCTGGGCACTTTCTGCGGCTTGCGACTGGGGGACGCGGCTTGCTTGGAGTGGTCAAACGTGGACTTGGCGAAGGGTATCATAACGCTGATCCCCATGAAGACCGCGCGGCGGTTACAGAAGCGTATCACCCTACCCATTCACCGTACCTTGCAAGCCATGCTCGAAGCTATCCCGAAGAGCAAGCGGCACGGCCACGTTGTCCCCTCGCTGGCGGAACGGTATCGCGCTTACGACGGCGCGCTCGCGAAGGACGTTGCGGCGCTGTTCCTATCGGTGAATATCAAGACCGGAGCGAACGCCATGACCAAGGCCGAAAAAGACGCTCAGAAGAAAGCCGCAAAGCACGCTAAGGCCGAGGGCAAAGAGTTGCCGAAGCCCAAGCCGACCGGGCAGCGGGCGAGCGCTGACTGCGGTTTTCACAGCTTGCGGCACACCTTCGTTTCCCTTTGCGCGGCTGGGGGTGTCAGTCAATCCGTGGTTCAGTCCCTAGTTGGCCACGGTTCGCCAGCCATGACCCAGCATTACACCCACATCGCCATTGAGACAGCGCAGAACGCGGTTGCCTTGCTTCCCGACGTAACCCACAAGGACACACGGGAGGACGCCGAGACCGCGACACGCGCGAAACTGGACTCCCTTCTTGCAGCGTTGGACACGCTTTCCGACGAAGGGCTTGCAGAGGTGGCGAAGAAAGCACAAAAGATCGCCGACAGGCGGCGCAACGCATAGGGCTTCCCGACGCGGAATCCGCATATGTGGAAACCAAGGGTGCGTTGACACGCTGAAACAAACAGGCGGCGAGTATCACCCCGTCGCCCGTTTGTTCGCGCGTCAGCATTGAGCGGTGAGCCTACGGCGCCGCAGCGGCATTGTTGACAGTGGTGCTGGTGTGGTTGGCGAGACCGCCGCCGCCGAGGGCGTAGCCGAAGAAGGCCCACGGGCCGAGGGTCTTGACGGTGTCCCACGCGCCTTCCCAGAAGGTAGGCTCGCGGGGGATGATGTTCTTCGGGGGCACCGGCGTGTTCATCGTGAAGGTGCTGAAGTTCTCGAAGGTCACCTTGCCGTTGCCGTTGGAGCTGGTGACGGTCCAGAGTTCCGCGACGTTGGCGGAGTTGTAGTAGCTGTCGGCGATCTTGCCGGCGGCGGCGATCTTCTTCTCGCTTAAACCCGCACAGCCGGACGCGCAGAGCATGAGGGCGCAGAGCAGAACGCAGCCCGCGCCTTTCAGAAGCGGCTCGACGTACGTCGCGACCACCCCCTTCTCCGCAAGCGCCGCCTGAGTGTCCTTCGAGCTCGCCCCGACGGCCCAGGCAGCGAGCAGGCTCTCCCGCGCCTTGATCACAGACACGCGCGCCTGCTCCAGCTCGGCCGGCGTGAGCTGCTTGTCGGCGAGAATGTCGCTGAACAACGCCGCGATCTCAGACAGATGCGTGGCCGTGCAGCGTGCCTTGTCGATGTTCCCCGAATCGATCCTGTCGATCCAGTTGTTCAGGAGCGCTGCCAAGATGCGCTCCACCGGCAACGCGCTGAAAAGCGCGAGCCCCAGTTTCAGCAATACAGACGTGAGCATGACACCCTCCTCTTTCCTTTAATCCCGGACGCCCGCACCTGCGGGGCCGGAAATCCAATTCAAGCCTTCGACAGCACCTTGACCAAAACCACACAGGCCGACACGGCCCCCGCGATCGCAGTGCCCATGACGACCGACACCACCCACAGCAAAGCACGGATCACCAGATCGTGCCGCTCCAGCCGCGTCTGGATCGACGGGCTGCCGTTGTCCACGAAAAGTCGCCGCTCGATGCTCTCCAGCTTTTCGAGCACCGCCGCGCTCTGCGTGGCGCAATGATCTTTTGTCACGTATTCGCTCATCACACCACCCCTCCCGCCGGCGGCGGCGCATAGTTGATGCCGCCAGAACCGCCGTATTCCGGCACATACAGCAGATGCCCCGCCGGGCTGCCCCCGGGCACACTGCCGACCGTCGAACCTGGAGCGTACAGCGGCGTGCCGGTCGAACCGACGGCGGTCCCGCCCGCCTGCAGGTCCTGGTACAGCCGCCGCAGGTAGATCTCCGAATCCTGCCACCCGGTGCGGTAAGGCTCCGGATCCACACCCATCTCCTGCGCCAGCGTGTACCAGACCACGTTGGCCACATGCCGCAGTGACGACACAGGAACGCTGTCAGCGTTTTGCTTACCGGTAGGGTCAGCGTCGGCCGCGACCGCCTTGCGGAAGTCAGAGACGACGCCCGACACGACCAGCCCGAGCCGCTCCGCCCGCACCTCCGCCGTCAGCCAGGCGGCGTACGCCGTCGCGAGAGAAGGCGGCAGCGTCGCCGCCGCCGCCCCCGCGTCATATACGACCCAATCGGCCATACCCTCTCCCTGTTACCCCTGCGGGGCCGCGGCGCTGACGTTCAGCCTTCTCACCGCCGCCGAGTTCGTGACGCGCACGTCCTCGCTCCAGTCGAACTTCGCGACCTCGACGCGGCCGTCGTCGCGCATGTAGCTGGAAGGCACCATGTACTTGCCCATGAGCCGGAACGACTTCATGAACGACGGGTCGCGCCGCGTCGGGTTCGGGCGGCGGGCGAACACCAGCACCGTGGTGTCGAGAAGGAACTTCACGTCCTCCGCCACGCCGGGCGCGGCGTTGTCGAACACCATGTAGCTCGTGCGGACCTGCGGGGTGCCCACGAAGAGCTGGCCCGCGTTGTCCTCGGTCGGCACCGCGAGGTTGCCGCCCTTGCCGCCGTTGCCGATCACGAACCGGCCGCGCACCTTGTCCTGGTTCTTGAACAGGCACCACGCCGACGCGCCGAACAGCACCCCGACGCCCATCAGCGACCCGTACTTCGCCGCCTTGATGACGTCCAGGATCGCCGCGTCGACGTCCGCCACCGGGTCGGCCGACGCTCCCCACACCTTGGCCGTGCCCGCGCCGGCCGCGTTCATGGCCGCGTCGATCACGCTCTTCTCGTGGGACAGCGCGGCGACCTCGGCCACCGCCACCGCGCCCTCGCGCAGCGCGTTCTCCAGATCCTCGCTCTCCAGCTTCTCCAGGTTGTCCACCGGATAGTCCAGAGCGTGGGGCTCGCAGTTGAAGGTCTCGTCGCTCACCTCGAAGCGCAGCTCCGTCGCCCGCCCGCCGATGCTTCGCAGCGTGCTCGGGATCCGGAAGCGGTCCTTCTCGGTGTATTTCTTGTACCGCCCCACCGAGGTCGGAACCTCGACGGTAGGCGCCAGGAAGTCCGCCACCGGCATGATGGCGGACTGCGCCGCGCCCTGCGCGAACTCGCGCAGGACCGGGCTCGCACTGATGTCACTCAAACGGCTCATCTCTTAACCTCCTTGAAAAAGATCACTCTCTTACAAACTGACGAGCAGCACCTTGCCGCCCCCGACCGCGAGGATCTTGTACTGCGAGCTGTAGTACATCGTCCCGCCGCCGGCCGCCAGCCACAGCATGTTGTTCTGCCACCCCGTCACGCCGCAAACCGCGCCGATGGCGACCATGCCGCCCACACACGCCTGCGGGACCACGGCGGCGCTTCCGACAACCCCCGCCGCCGAAAGCAGCACGCACTCGAACACGCCGTCCGCGTAGCCGGCAACGATTGCCAACGCCTGGTAGGCCATCACCGGCTGATTGGTATTGCCGTACCACTGGCAGGAGTAGTCGGAAGCGATCAACGCGCCCACCAGATCGGCGGGATTCTCGGGAACGCCAGTGATCGACTCGGCGGGCAGAGCGAATCTGCCGCTGCTTCCGGCCGGTCCGACCGGCCCCGGAACGCCCTGCTCACCGTTCGCGCCGGGAGCACCCGCCGCACCAGCCGCACCTGCGGGACCGGTTGCACCGGCCGCGCCGGCGGCACCGCGCATACCGACCGTCACCGGCCGCAGCAACACGCGCTGCCCCTCCACACCCGTCTCCTCGGCAATGCCCACCGGCACAGCCGATCCGGACAGCGTGCCCGCCTCCACGCGGCCGTCGCCGACGGACACCAGCAGCGACCCAGCCTGGCACGCGCCCTTGAGCACGACCCGGCAGTTCGCCGCGGACGACAGCGGCACCACGCCGCACAGATAGCCCTCGAACGCGCCGAACGCCACCACGTAGGGCGTGATGTCCGACACAGAATCAGGCTTCACCGCTTTGCCCGCCGGGGACAACCTCACGAGCAAACCCGTGGCCGCCGACAGGTTCTCCCCCGCCACGAAAGCGAGGGCGCCGCACTTGCAATCGCCTTGAACCAGATTCATCATTTGAAACCTCCAGTCTCCATCATTGGCCGGCGGCTTACGCCCCGGCAGGAATTACCCACTTCATCAGATGCGGTCGGCACAGCACCTCCTGCCCGTCCACACCCGCCTCGACCGCGAACGCCACGCTCACGTTGCCGTCAGCGGGCGCAGCCTTCTTCTCCACCTTCCCGTCGGCGCGCACAAAGAGCGCGTCGCCGACCGAGCACGCGCCGCTCAGCGGCAGGCGCGTCATGTTGAACGGGTCGAGCGGCAGCAGGCTCGCGTTAGCCGAGTTCGCGTCGATCACCTGGTAATACGGCCCGAACGGGACCGTGTCGCCGGGCGGCACCGCCTCCGGCTTGCCCGTCGTACCGTTCGCGGCCAGCCGCGCCAGACGCCCGACCACCGCGCCGTTCGTCTTCGCCACGAACAGCCCCTCGACAATGTCAGACAGAATCATCTTATCCTCCTCTCCCAACTTCGGAGTTCAGCGTTCAGAGTTCCTAACTCCTAACTCGCGCCGCCGAATTCCTGTTCGGCGGCACGGAACGCCGCCGTGAACGAGCACCCGTCGCGCCGCGCGATCTCCTGCGCGCGGTTGCGCAGCTTCGCCGCGCGGTCCACGCCGCCCGCGCCCCCACGCTCAGCAACGGCGGGCTTCGCCGCCGCGCGGTTGTGGAGCGGCTGGGGCTGAGCGGGTGCCGCGCCGGGCTTGGCCTCGGGAGCGGGCTTCGCGCGCTCGCGCATCCGGTTGAGGATGCCGACCGCCGCCTCGCGGTTCTCCAGCAACTGCCCGCGCCAGAACGCGCGGTCGTCGTTCGGGATCACATCGGAAAAACCGTCGATGTCCTTGTCCGCAAGGTTGTCTTCGGTCTTCAGGCACTGCTCCAGCAGAACCTCGTTCTTGGCGCGTTCCAGCGCCAGCGCCTCTTGCAGCGAGGCGATTTCCGCATTCAGGGCGCTCGCGTCAGCGCCGCCGGCGGCGGGGGCGACAGCAGGATTCGGCATCTTCTACCTCCAGTTCGGTTTTTGCGGTCGCGCAATCGCCACGGCGCCGCACGTTACCGCGCCATGGCAAGGAGTGCGCAACACTGCCTTTCACCTTACGCAAAAAACCGACATTTTTTGCACGAGAATAAAAGCACGCCCGCCCGAAAGATTGGAATTTCAAGCAGCCCGTGACCGTGAAGAGCACAGGTGCTCGGGCGTAAAAAGAAGAAGGCCCGTAGGCATTTCTGCCTGCGAGCCTATCGAGTGACTGTTGGTTTCAATGAAAAAAACGGAAACTAAATCATGAGTTAGACGAACCACCTATTCATGGCTCCCGAATCAATCCTACCATCAGGACAGAACCGCAGTCGCCAAATCTCTTTCTTTCAATTAATCGTCTGTTCGAGTCAACTATCGCCAATAAACTGTGGGTAGGTACATTCCCCATCCGCCCGCACTTGACCGGGCAGCGTGCGTCCGGCAATCTATAGGTTCACAGAAACCATTCCGTTCAGGAGAAGAGAAATGCAAAGCAAAGCGAACATTCCGGTCAAGCCAGTGAAACCCGTCAAAGCCGCGCCGTCGGCCAAGGCCGTCAGTCCCGCCGCAAAAAAAGACACCCTCCAGCCGGTCCCTGTCACGTTCACCGCCCATGCGCGTCCCGGCAGCAAGGTCTTCCTTGCGGGCAGCTTCAACAACTGGGACCCTGCCGCCGTCAGGATGGACAACAAAGAAGGCGGCTGCGTTTTCACCGCGACCATCAGACTCCCTGCGGGCGAGCACCAATACAAATTCGTGATCGACGGGTCTTGGGTCGCCGACCCCCTCTGCCCCGACTGGGCACCGAACGACCAAGGCACGCTCAACAGCGTCAAGCGCGTCGTCTGATCCTTGGCCGAAGTGCCATGAAAACGGCTCAGAAAACGGAATTGACTATTTTACCCCCCCCCGCATAATATATGCCAAACGTTGGTTAAATACTGCCGTTTTTCAGCCCTTTTCAATAGGGTTTTTTCACGCCCGCCATCCCCAGCGCGGCATGTCGCGCTCCCGGTGTCGGCCTTGTTTCAGTGGCGGTTGTGATGAAAAAGGATCCGCATGAAAAAAGCGCGTAGTCAGGAGAAGCAGGAACTGGCCAAATGCCCGACCGGCATCCGCGGCCTCGACGAAATCACCAACGGAGGCCTGCCGCGCGGGCGGCCCACGCTGGTCTGCGGCGCGGCCGGCTGCGGCAAGACCCTGCTGGCCATGGAATTCATCGTGCGCGGCGCGCGCGAGTTCAACGAGCCGGGCGTCTTCATGGCCTTCGAGGAGACGGAGTCCGAGCTGGCCGACAACGTGGCCTCGCTGGGCTTCGACCTGGCGGGGCTGGTGCGCCGCAAAAAGATCGTGCTGGACCACGTCCACATCGAGCGCAGCGAAATCGAGGAGACCGGGGCCTACGACCTCGAAGGCCTGTTCGTCCGGCTCGGCTGCGCCATCGACGAGATCGGGGCCAAGCGCGTGGCGCTCGACAGCCTCGAAGCCCTTTTCGCCGGGCTGCCGAACGAGATGATCCTGCGTGCCGAGCTGCGCCGCCTGTTCCGCTGGCTCAAGGAAAAGGGCGTCACGGTCATCATCACCGGAGAGAAGGGCGAAGGCACGCTCTCGCGCCACGGGCTGGAGGAGTACATCAGCGACTGCGTCATCTTCCTCGACCACCGCGTGATCAACCAGGTGGGCACGCGCCGCCTGCGCGTCGTCAAGTACCGCGGCTCCGCGCACGGCACGAACGAGTACCCGACCATGATCGACGAGCGCGGCCTGAGCGTGCTGCCGATCAGCTCGCTGGGGCTGGACTACGGCGTGACCAACAAGCGCGTCTCGACCGGCGTGGCCCAGCTCGACGCGATGTTCGGCGGCAAGGGCTATTTCAAGGGCAGCAGCGTGCTGGTGTCCGGCACGGCGGGCACGGGCAAGAGCAGCCTGGCGGCGACGTTCGTCGACGCCGCCTGCCGCCGCGGCGAGCGCTGCCTGTATCTGGCGTTCGAGGAGTCGCCCGCGCAGATCATGCGCAACATGGCCTCCATCGGCTTCGACCTCGGCCAGTGGGCCGGCAAGGGCCTGCTGCGCTTCCACGCGGTGCGCTCCACGCTTTACGGGCTGGAGCAGCACCTGGTCGCCCTCCACAAGCTCGTGGAGGAGTTCCGCCCGGCCGTCGTCGTCATGGACCCCGTCACAAACCTGATCTCCATCGGCGACACGCCCGAGGTCACGGCGATGCTGACACGGGTGATCGACTACCTGAAAATGAAGGGCGCCACGGCGCTGTTCACCAGCCTCACCGACGGCGGATCGTGCGACGAGCGGACCGACGTGGGCATCTCGTCCCTGATGGACACGTGGCTGCTGCTGCGCAACGTCGAGGAGGGCGGCGACCGCAAGCGCCTGCTCCACATTCTGAAGAGCCGCGGCATGGCGCACTCCAGCCAGGTCCGCAATTTCCTGCTGACCGACAGCGGCATACAGGTGCTGGAGGCGCGCACATGACAAAAGCCAAATCACCGTTACCTGACGCCGAACGCTGGAACCTGCGGCTGTACGTCGCGGGCCAGACCGAGCGTTCCGTCCGCGCCTTCGACAACCTCAAGAAGCTGTGCGAAGAGCATCTTGCCGGCAAATACCACATCGAGGTCATCGACCTCATGCGCGACCCGATGCTGGCCCGCGGCGACCAGATCGTCGCCGTGCCGACGCTGGTCCGCAAACTGCCCGAGCCGGTCCGCAAGATCATCGGCGACCTCTCCAACACCGAGCGGGTGCTGGTGGGGCTGGATCTGAGGCCGAGGGATTAGAGAAGTCATTGGTCAGTGGTGAAGAAGAAGAGAAGAGTCATTAGTCAGTAGTCATTGGGAAGAATAGAGAAAGCCATTGGGCAGCCTTATGACCAATGACCAGTGACCAATGACCAATGACCAAGAAGGAACGCACATGAGCAAGTCGAAAAGCGAAAAGAGCCTGTCCGATTTCGAACACGCCGCGGCCGAACGCGCCAACGCCCGCTACGTGCTGCGCCTGTATGTGGCCGGGCTCACGCCGCGTTCGGTATCCGCCGTGGAGTCGGTCAAGCAGACCTGCGAGGAGCATCTGGAGGGCCGGTACGAACTGGAGGTCGTCAACCTCTACGACCAGCCGACCCTCGCCAAGGGCGAGCAGATCATCGCCGCGCCGACCCTCATCAAAAAGCTGCCGCTGCCCCTGCGCCGCATCATCGGCGACATGGCCGACACCCAGAAGCTGCTCGTGGGGCTGGACTTGAGGGAGAAGGGTGAATAGGAAGAGTCACTTGTCATTAGTCATTGGGATGGCATGAAAAACACCGACACGCCGACAGCCGAACAGTACCAAGCTGAGATCGCCGATCTGCGTTCGCGCCTCGAAGAGGCCGAGGAGACCCTCCGCGCCATCCGCGAGGGCGAGGTGGACGCCGTCATCGTCACCGGCAGCAAGGGCGACCGGGTCTTCGCGCTGTCGGAGTCCGACAACCTGCACCGCCTCATGGTTGAGACCATGAACGAGGCGGGGCTGGCCGCCACGCCCGCCGGGCTCCTGGTGTTCTGCAACGACCGCGCCGCCGCCCTCTTCGGCCGCACCAAGGAACAGCTCCTCGGCCATGACCTCGCCGAATTCGCCGCCCCGGCCGAGGCGGAACGCGTGCGCCAACTGCTCCATTCCGCCGCGATTGCGCCCGCCGACGCCCGCATCGAGTTCCGCGCCTCGGCCGGCATGCCGGTGCCGATGCACGTCTGGGCCAGCCGCCTCGACCGGCCCGACAGCCCCCTGATCTGCCTCGTCGCTACCGATCTCAGCCGGGTCGAGGCCGACCGTGATTTGATCGCGCAGCTTCAGCGGCTGTCGGCTGAAGTTCAGCGCGAACGCGACACGCTTTCCTCGCTGATCAGCAGCATCCCCGATGAGGTTTGGTTTGCCGACACGGATAAGCGGGTGACGCTGATGAACCCCACCGCAATGAAGGCGTTCGGCGCTGGAATCGGCGATGCGAGGAGTGTCGAGCAGATCGCGGCGAGCGTAGAGGTTTATCGTCCCGATGAAACGCCCCGACCGGTGGAAGAAGCGCCCCTGTTGCGAGCCCTGCGGGGAGAAATAGTGACGGATCAGGAGGAGATTATCCGCACGCCGGGCACAGGACAACTGCGCCATCGCCTGGTCAACGCGGCCCCGGTTCGAGATGCCGCCCGCACCGTTATCGGCGCGGTGACAGTCGTGCGCGACATCACTGAACGCAAAGCGGCCGAGACGGCCTTGGAGTCCCATCGCCAATTGCTTCAGACCGTTGTCGAGCGCATGCCGGCGGCCGTCACCATCATCCGGGGGCGGGACCTGCGGATCATCATGGCCAACCCCGGCTACAGCGCCATCGCCCCCGGCAAGACCGAGGTCGTCGGCAAGACGCTGGACGAGCTTTGGCCGGAAACGGCTCGCGATTTCTCCGCCCTCTGCCGCCGCGTCCTGGAGACCGGCGAGCCGCATCAGGCCGTGGACGATCCGGTCAGCATCCGGCGCCACCCCGGCGGGCCTATGGAGCAGGCCTGGTTCACCTGGTCGCTCTACCGCATCAAGCTGCCCGGCGACGAAGGCTGGGGCCTCTTCAACCCGGCATGGGAGACCACCGCCCGCCATCAGTCCGAGGCCGCCGTGCGCGAGAGCGAGGAGCGGCTGCGCCTGCTGGCGGAAAACACCGGCGACATGATCGCGCTGCACAGCCACGACGGGCAGGTCCTCTATGCCAGCCCGTCCACCGCACGCTTGGTCTCCGGGCAAGGCTGGCGCACGCAAGTTCACCCCGACGACCTTGCCCGCGTGGAAGAGGCCTATCAGGCGAACCAGCGCGGCGAAAACACGACCGTGGAGTACCGCCACCGCGGCATCGACGGCTCCTGGGTCTGGCTGGAGTCCAAATGCCAGATCGTCTTCGGAACCGACGGCAAACCGGCTCAGCGCGTGATCGCCTCGCGCGACATCACCGAACGCAAAGCGGCTGAGGAGAAATTGCAGGAGAGCGAGGAGCGCTTCCGCCTGGCGCTCAAGAACTCCCCGGTCTCGGTCGCGGTTCAGGACCGCAACTTCGTCTATCAGTGGGCGTACAACCAGCGGACGCGGCGGAGCGGGGAGATCGTCGGCAAAACCGACGCAGACTTGTTCGCCCCGGAAGATATAGCCGGGATCACGGAAGTCAAGCGCCGGGTGCTGGAAACCGGAACCGAGGCGCGTGTGGCGCACTGGCTGACCAGCAACGGCCAGCGCGTGTTCCTGGACCTCTCCTACGAGCCGTTGCGCGACGCGGCCGGCGCGATCACAGGCATCGGCATCGCCGCGGTCAACCTCACGGACCAGAAACGCGCTGAAGAATTGCTGGGCAAGAGTCTGGAAAGGCTCGACCTCGCCTTATCCTCCGCGCGGATGGCCACTTTCGACTGGGACATCATCACGAACAAGCGCACCTGGAGCGACGGCGTCCACCGGCTGTTCGGGACCGTGCCGTCGACCTTTACCGGGACGGAGGACGAGTTCTTCCGGCTCATACACCCGGACGACCTCGCCGCCGTGCGGGAGGCATTGTCCAAAGCCCTCAGATCCGGCGTTTACGAAACCGAATATCGCGCGGTCTTGCCGGATGGCGGTTTCCGCCACATTGCCGCGCGCGGCAAAGTCCATCACGATGACACAGGAAAAGCCGTTCTTATGACAGGCGTTTGCTGGGACATCACCGAGCGCAAAGCGGCCGAGGAGGCGCTGGCGCGGATGAGCCTGCTGCAAGACGAGAGCCAGAAAATCGCGCACCTCGGCAGCTTCGAGTACGACGCCGAAAACCAGACCACGCTCTGGTCGGAGGAGGAGTTCCGCATTTACGGACTCGACCCGGCGGGACAGTCGCCGTCGTATGCCGATATGCTTGCCAAGCACATTCATCCGGACTATGCGGTCCTTCTCCACGAGACCTTTGCTGCGGCCCTTCGCAGCGGCTCCGTCTACGAGCTTGAGCACCGGATCGTGCGGCCCGACGGCAGCGCGCGCTGGGTCTATGACCGGGCACACCCGGTCTTCGATGGGGACGGCAAACTGGTCCGGTATGTCGGAGCCACGCTTGACGTCACGGAACGCAAGCAGGCTGAGGCGGCGCTGCGGGAGAGCGATCTACAGTTCCGGGTGCTGATACAGAACCTTCAATCGGCGGTGGCGCTGGTCAACGAACACGGCGCGTTCACGATCATCAATCAAGCTTTTCTGCGGATGTTCGATCTGGCCGCTGATTCAACGGTCAAGAATGTCAACGACAGCGACTGGAGCCAGTGGCAGGTTTTCGACGAAAAGGGCGCGTTGCTGGACGTGGATGAGCATCCGGTCCGAAAAGCCGCACTGACCCGCAGGCCCGTGCGGGACCGACTCGTCGCCTTGAAAGCGCCCTCTAACCCGGATCTCAAGTGGATTCTGGTGAGCGCCGAGCCGTTATTGGATGCCCAAGGTCTGGTCCACCGTCTCATCTGCACCTATCACGACATCACCGCGCGCAAAGCGGCCGAACGCGCCCTCGCGCAGCTCAACGCCGAACTCGAACAGCGCGTCGAGGCCCGCACGGCGGCGCTGGCAGCCACCAACCGCGAGCTCGAAGCCTTCTGCTACTCCGTCTCGCACGACCTGCGCACCCCGCTGCGCAGCATCGACGGCTTCAGCCAGGCCCTGCTGGAGGATTGCGGCCCGCAGCTCAACGCCGCGGGCCGAGGCCACCTGCAGCGGGTCCGCGCCAACTGCCAGCGCATGGGCCGGCTGATCGACGACCTGCTGAACCTCTCCCGGCTCACGCGCGTTAATATGCGGCGCACGACAGTGGACCTCACGGCGCTGGCGGAGTCGGCCGTCGCCGAGTTGCGCAAAGCCGAGCCGTCCCGCGCCGTCGACGTCCGCATCGCCCCCGGCCTCGCCGCCAAAGGCGATCCGACCCTGTTGGGCACCGTAATTTCCAACTTGCTGGGAAACGCTTGGAAATTCACCGGCCAGCGCTCCGACGCCCGCATCGAAATTGGAGCGGAACGGCTTCCCGTTCCGGCTGCCTCAGACACGCCGCCGGACGCGGCACAACCGTCTCCGACCAATGACCCTTTCCCAATGACCAATGACGCGGCGCAGCCGCCTCTGCCCAAAGTCCAAACCGTCTACTTCGTGCGCGATAACGGCGTCGGCTTCGACATGCGGTACGCGGACAAGCTCTTCACGCCCTTCCAGCGTCTGCACGCGATGGATGACTTCCCCGGCACCGGCATCGGCCTGGCCACGGTGCAACGCGTGATCCACCGCCACGGCGGGCGCGTTTGGTTCGAATCCGCGCCCGGTAAGGGCGCGACCTTCTTTTTCACGGTCGGCGCGAACGATTGAGGTTCAACGCGCAGCCATACCGACGGAGAGACGAATGGACTATATCGTTAGCGACGAGACCTTGCGAAGGACCACGCATTGCCGTAAAAAGTTCGCCTGCCAGAACGGCGGCGGCAAGAACATATGCGCGGCGGAAGATTGTGTCGGCGGCAAAGTCCTTTTCGTCACATGCTCGGAACATACACCCTGCGCCTATCGGACGTCGTTCGGAAGCGGCTATACCTGCTGGTGCCCCACACGTAAAGAGATTCACGAGCGATTCAAAATCTGAGTACGCGGCTCATCTCCTCCATGCGTTCAGCACGTCCATAACGGGCCGCTGTCGCGTCCTCAGCCCATCCCCCCAACTCTTAGCCAAATCGTCCGACTCCCTCGCCTCGCTCAACCTGGTGCGGAACGTGTGCCGCATAAGTGGAACATGTAGCCTTGCCCTTCAGTTTCTCCTCCTTCAGAACTAACCTCAGAGAACTCCCCCGGATCTCACAGAAAACAGACGCCTATTTCACTTCTTGCCGCGCTGCAAGTCTTGCCGCGCTGCATGCTGTCAAGCGCACGGCATATTCAGCTAGGCCCGGAGATACCGCCGCTGCGACTCATCCGGCAGGTCGGGCGGGATATCCACTCCGCCGCCCAAGAACGGGCTGTACCGTTCCAAGACCCTCTTGACCTTGCCGCCGACCTTCACGCCGTCCTGTCCGGTCTTTACCTTCACCTGCCCCGTCGACAAATCTAGATACCCCTTGCCGACGTCCAGCATGTATTTGCCGCCGATCATCATGAAAGGAGGCATGCCTGAACCCAAAGGCCATTTCACAGGGTCGCCGATGGGATAGGCCTTGCCGCCGCGCTTGACCCCGAGCTGGCCGTCGGGCAGCACGCACAGAACCTTCGTGCTCCCGATGCGGACCAGCTTGCCGTTCAACATGACCGAGATCCACCCGCCCTGATTGACGACCGTGCCCTCGCCAGGCGGCGACGGAGCGCGGATGCTGCCACCCCCAAATATCGGAGGACCGTCTTGACCCGGCGTGCCGGCAACCCAGACCCGCGACGGCGTCGCGTCAGCGGCACGCGCGTCAGCCTTGGCGCGGCGCACGAGGAGCGCCGCGTCACGCGCCGCATCGGTCCAGCCGGTGTTCGCGAGCACGCTCACGCCGGATCGGCAAAGACGATTCGCATGCGGGAGCTGATAAAGAAAATAGAACGCTTGAGCCCACTCCTGCGGCGTCTTAGGATCACGGCAGTACGTGTAAGCGAATTCTTTCCGCGCGGCTTCGAAAGTCTCCGGCGAAGGCCTGTTTCCGAAACTGCCAGGGAAAGCCGCCAGCAAATCGCGCGCGTCTGAAAGCGGGTCTCGCTTTACCGCAGACGAGCCGCCGCGACGCACAGCCAGTGAAGCCGCCCTCGCCTCATCCGTCCAGCCGACGTTCGCGAGCAGACACCCTGCGGCAGTGTCCACCCGGTTCGACAGGCGGGCCAGGCGCAGGGATCTGCGGTTCGCAGTCGCACCGACTTGGCCCGCTCCGGACTTCAGGAACGGCTTCGGCACGCCCGCCAGCTTTACAGCGATGCGCCAGTCTGAATCGCTCTCGGGCCTTTTCCCGTTCAACGCCTCGAACGCGGAAACTGCGGCGTTTTCCCACATGAGTTGCCCAGCCTCCAGCGAGGCGCGGTATTCGTTGAGGGCAGCGAGCCTGTCTTCCGGAGTCTTGCAGCCCTCCAGATCGGCGTTAAAGACAGCCGTGAGATCATCGAAAGAGGGCGGCTCGGCGTCCGGCCCCTCGCCTTGCACCATCTCAAGGGCGCGGGCGTGAATGGCCTCATCGCCGGGAGCGGTGTCAGAAGGTGCGTCACCCGGAGCCGCCCCGGCCCCGGCTTCGGGCGCGTCAGAACGGAAAACGGCGGGGACATGCGCCAACGTCTCTGCCTCGGCGACCTCGCTGTCCTCAGTAGGATTGCGCCCATACTTCGCCCTGAAAGCGGCATCAGCAAGGGTGATCCAATCGCTGCGCGTCTTGCCCCCGGCAACCTCCTCCGTGCCAGACGCACCACCGAGGGTCACGCCTTCGGGAAGGCCCGCCTGGCTGCCGCCGCCGGACGCTCCCGAGCCATAGGCGGCGTCATCGGCGGCCCTCTCCCGTATCCACTCCTCCACCGCCTCAAGATCCGAATCGGTGGTCGCGTCAGAAAGGCCCGCCGCCTCTTTGCAATCGTCCTCCGATACGGGCTGGCGACCGTACTTGTCATGAAATGCGTTGATGCCGGCATCCGCGAAATCCTCAATAGGGCTGCCCGCCCCGCCCTGGCCGTCCTGCCATTCAGCCTGATCCGCTGCCTGCTCTGCGGACAACTGCTCGGAGCCGTCCCGTATGGTGCCGCCGCCCGGCCCCATGCTGACGGTAATCTCCTGCCCGTCCTTCACCAGCACAGCCGTGCCGGCGTCGTAATCGGCGCTCTTGATCGTCCAGCCCCCGTCTTCGCCGCCCTCAGTCAGATAGCGGTTCACGGGCGGGTCGACCGTGTAATCGGTGAAGCCGACGCTCACCTTGCCGCGACCGTTGACCGTGAAACCCGAGACACGCACCGGGCTGGAGGAACTGTCGGGATCACCGCCACCGCCAGAGGAAGAATCACTCGACGAGGTTGAAATGCCGGAAGACGAGCCGCTATCGGACCCGGCGGATGCCGCACGCGCCGCCGCCTTCGCCTGCCGCACAGCGAGCGACGCAGCCCGCGCCGCGTCAGACCAGCCGTGATGCACATACCACTTGTTGGCAAGCGGCGCGTCAGCACGACCGCCAGCAGCCAACCCAATCAACTTGAGCAAATCAGAACGCCTCATAATTACCTCCTTGAACTCCGCCACGAACTTAAATCAAACCGGAACGCCCGAGCGTGCGCCCGGTGGCCGCGTCATACCAATACCCGTTCTGATAGACCGCGCCCTTTTTCGGCGCAGGCGCAGCCGAAGCGATCCTGCTTCCGTCCGCGCCGTACCACGCGCCGTTGAAGTAATACACGGCGCGGCTTTCCGGAACCGAGAAACCGACAGGCTTTGAAGGGGCCGAGATTGAAACCGGCTTATCGCTGAGCCTGCCACCTGACTGGTCAAGCCCGCCGGACGCAAAAGAGCCGTCCGCATTCCAGCGCAAGCCGAGCGGGTTGCTCACTTTCGCCCAAGAGGGAACGCCGGAGCCCTCAGAGCCGCCAGAAGCCAGGATCCCGTCTTTATCCCAAATTTCGGAAATGGGGCGGCCGCGTCGGTCGCGGGCTTCCCGCCGCTTCGCCTGAAGATCAGCCAGCGCCGCCGCTTTGCGCGCGGCAGATTTCGCGCGTCTCGCGGCTATCGACGCCGCCCGCGCCGAGTCAGGCCAGCCGTGGTGGACGTACCACCGGTTGCTCGCGGTCGAACAGCCCTGCCGCTTGTTGCGCCTGCGCAGCCGCCGGCAGCGGTTGCCCAAGCGCGCGCGCCGCTTCAGCTCTTGAATCAATTCCCACGGCTGGGGCGTGTTCAGGTCGGCAATCGAGTCCTCATAAAACGGCGAACCGCCGACCTCGTTGCCGTCCTCATCATACTCGGGCATCGCGGAGTCCGTCTCCGGGGTGTCCTCATCGGCCTCGCCGTCGCCGCCCTCGTCAGGCCCGCCCCGGGCCGCCTCAACTGCCGCCTTGCGGTCTGAAGCGACCGACACCAGCAGATCGCTCATGTAGGAAAGCGCGGCGTTCGCCTCGCCGCTGTCGCCGCGCGCCTTCGCGTCCTTGAGCCAGCCCAGCGCGGTCCGCATCAGGCTCGCGGGGCTGTACTGGCCGCGCGTGTCGGGCGTGCGCGGATCGTACACCGCGCTCTTGCCCTGGTTGCGCGTCGCCCACGACGCCGCGCTGTCCCAGTCGGACAGGTTGTAGCGGTCGTTCAGATGGTCCGGCGAATAGCCGTCATCCTCGCCCAACGCCCCGGCCAGATAGGCTTGCGCACCGCGCAGCACGGCCGCGCGGTCCTTGGGCGGCACAACGCCGTATTCATAGCCTTTCGCGCCCTCTGCCCGACCCAGCTCGTAATCGCCGCGCAGCGCTTCAGGGATATCAACCAAGTCATCACCGACGCCGTAAGCGCCGTGCAGCACACCCAGCGCACGCGCCGCGTCGCGTGCCGCGCCCGCCGACAGACCGCCGCCGGAAGCCGGAGACTTTTGCGTGAGCGGATACCCCTGCGGGTCAAGCCCCTTCGCAGCCATCTCCGCCTCGTAGCCTTGCCGGATGCCCTCAAGATGGCTGCCGTACGACTCGCGCAGCGCGAGATCGTCCGCCGTTTCCGGGCCGTTCAGCGGGTCGGAGCCGTAGCCGCCACCGGTCTTCCCGCTGCGGCGGGCCGCCGCCGGCCTGCCGCCGGACTTAGCCCAGCCCACAACATTGCCGGACTGGTCATAGACGGGCTTCTGCCCGCCGTACCTCGCGCCGAACGCGCCGGAAGCCGCGCCCGCTGGGTTGTAAGCGCCCGCCGCGGCGGCGGCCGCGCCGCCGAGCGCCGCGACATACTCATGGAACTTCATGATGTTGTCAGCGGAGGCGTCGACGCCGCTCCACCATTGGCGGAAGGCCTCCTCGTACTGACTCTGGCGCTCCTCCACGGGACCGGCGTCAGTGATGTAAGTGCCGCCGGTGTAATCCGAGCCGATGTCCGCCAGGTCGCGGATCACGGGCTGTCCGTCAGCATACGTGCCACCATAAGACGCGCCGCCATAGGACGCCGAACGCGCGGCCGCTTTCTCTCGCCGCACGGCCAGAGCTGCCGCGCGCGCGGCGTCGCTCCACCCACCGTAGTTGCCGTTGGCCTTGCGCGAGGCCCTTGCCGCCGCACGCGCAGAGTCGCTCCACCGGTTGCCGATCAGGCCTGCGCAAATCACTCTGTTTTTCATCTTCTTAGCTCCCTTCCGCTTTTTCGCTTTCTCCGCGCCCACGGCCAGCAGCGCCTTCGCGCTGTCCGGTTCCCCTTGCCGTCCCGAAGTCCAAGAAGACAGCACGTCGCGCCAGGCCTGCTCGCGCTGGGCAGGCGTCCCGCCAAGTTCTTTGTTTTCAGCCGCCTTCCTGACCGCTGCGGCGCGGATGCGCTGGTCGGTCTCGATCACGCGGTCGAGATAGCGGCCCGACTGGTACTTCCTGAGAATCTCCCCCACCTTCTCGGGCTTAGTGCCCTTCATGATGGTCAGCCACTCGTCGACAACCAGGTCGCCGTCAGCATTCAGGTGTGGTTCAAACGTCTTTACCGGCTTCACATCAGCCGCAGGTTCACCCTTCTCTTTGCCGGCCGACTTCCCTTGAACAAGGTCACCCGTCAGAAACTCCCTGATCGCGTCATCCGCCTTGCGGGCCAGCGCCTTGGCCTTGCGCACAGCCATCGACGCGGCCCGCGCCGCGTCGCCCCAGCCGTACTTCCAGCGGTTGCCCAGCGGCAGGCCGTATTTCTTGCGTGCCTCTTCGAGCAGCCGGTTGTAGTCGCGGTCCTCCGGACCCCAGTCAAAAGGGCTGCCCTCATCCGCCTGGCGCAGATATTCGCGCACGCCGCGCGTCAGGCCCGCAAGCTCGGCGGAGATCCCGGCCTCAGACCGGGTCACATGCTCAAGATCCCAGACCGCCTCGCCCGCCTCTTTCTGCGCCTTCGCGTACTCGGGGCTCGCTTCGCCATATTGTGCCCTCGCCGAAGTCTGCGCAGCCTGCGCCGCGCGCACGCCGTCCTTGGCCTTGGCAACCGCGCGGCCCGCCTGCCGCTGCAGGTCGCGCAATTCCGACATGTTCTTGTCCACGCTCCCGCCCCTGCCGCCGAGCGTCTCATACAGGTAATCCGCAAACTCGCCGCGCACGTCCGCAGCCGTGGCCTTCGGCGCGTATTTGACCGGAGTTCTGATCGTATGCGGATCAACGCCGTACTGCGCTTTGAGCCGGGCGAACTCCGTCCCGCCCCCCGCGTCAGCCAGGTCTGACTTCACAAGGCGGTAACGGGGCGCGACCTCGTCGGGATTGCCGCCAATGTCCCGCAGATAACCGCGCAGGATGGACGCGTTCAGACCGTTCAGGTCGGTTGACTCTTTTTCCGAGAGGATGCCGCGGACCTTCGCGATGGCCGCCACAAGCGCTTCCCTCTCGACCTTGCGCCGCGAGGCGAACCGCTCTTTGGCGCTTTCATTGGCGGGCATCTCAGTGGCATCGTCACTCTTGCCTAACAGACTGCGAACGCCGTCAGCAAGGCGCGAGAGCGCACCCCTTCGCGCCTGCGCCTCGCCCGTGCGGCCGACACCCACCCCGTACGCGCGGGAAGCCGCGCCGGCGGGCGCGGACGCACCGGCCACCGCAGCGGCGGCTCCGCCGGCGGACGCCACAAGCTCATTGAAGGCCTCGATGCTTCCCGCCACGCCGTCGACATTGTCCAGCCAACTCCTGAATGCCTGGGCATACTGCGCTTGCCGCGCATCCATGTCGCTCGCGTCGCTGATCGACGTGCGGGCCGATGGCTCGGGCAGGTCAGTCAGGTCCCGGATCACGGGCTGTCCGTCCGCATAGGTGCCGCCCAACGCCGACCGCGCGGCGGCCTTTTCGCGCCGCACAGCCAGAGCGGCCGCACGCGCGGCGTCGGACCAGCCGCCGCCCCAGCCGTTCGCCTTGCGGCTCTCACGCGCGGACGCACGCGCAGCATCGCTCCAGCGGTTGCCGAGGTTCAGGGTGGCGGCGGTCGGGTCATAGCCCTCTGGCACGTCCTTTCCGACCTCGGCCAGCCTGCAATAGCAATGGCATTTGGGTGCGGGCATCCGCAGCCATTCGAGCAGCGTCTTCGCCTGCCCGTTGCGCGATACGCAATCCCCGCAGTGCGGCCCCTTGGGCGGATCGCCAAGCAGCCACATGAATTTCTTTGCCCCCGGCCCGCTCAACACATCGCCGGGCAACTGCTTACCGACAGGGCCTTTGCCCTCTGTCGAACCGGGACCGTCTCCTGATGTCTCGCGGTTCACAATCCCGTCTCCCCCAACTCCTAACTCCTCACTCCTCACTCCTAACTGGCGGTTGGACAGCGGTCGGCCGCCGCGGATGTTCGGCTCGTTCGTCAGCGCGACGCTCACCAGCGCGAGCGGCCTGATGCGCCCGCCGCCGAGATCCTCGCACGCGTCAGGAGCCGGAAAAACGGGGCTCACAAGTCTGAACCTGCCGCCCTGCACCGCAGCCAGCCCGGAGTCCGACCAGCGCACGCGCGCCCACAGACCGTCATCGCGGGCCTCAAGGTCGGTGACCCAGCCCGCCGCCTCGGAAGGTTTGTCCGTGTCCAGTGAGAAATGGTCGAAGTCCACCAGCACGCCGGGGAAATTCTCATCGGCCTTGCGCCCGTCGAAATCCGCGACCATGGCGTCACAGGCCTTGCGGTCGATGACCTGCGTCACGCCCGCGCCCCTGTGCGGGTACTCCCCGCACGGCGTCAACTGAACCCACCCGTCCGCCGCCAACTCAAATGCGTTTTTGCTCATTGCCTTGCCCTCACCGCCCTATTTGGCCGTCTCTGGAGAGGATCACTTCGTTCCAACTCATGCACTTCCGCACTCTCGAACTTTAGAACTTCTCAACCCACCCCTCCACTACACGCACAAAACCGACAAATCGCGCTATCACAAGGCACAAAAAAGGCCGCGCGGTTTCCCGTGCGGCCTTCACTCAAACCCACTCCAAGCCCAGTTGTATAATCACATCGTCGCAATCATGTCCGAAATTCCGACTGGTCGTCATCATCAGTTAGCTCATCCCATTCCTCATCGCCGTCACCCTGCGTTTCTTTCCGGAGCGTGAAGCGCCCCAAAGCAGCATACATCAAAGCCGGCCCGCCGATGGTCACCAACCCGATCAGAGCGTTGACCGGATTGGCCTCGCTGCGGGAAAGGGGCTTCTTGAGCTTCCAGCCGCTGCCGGCCAGAGCAGAAAGAGCATAGGCCGCGTAACAGAGGAACACCATGGCACAGACAACCCTGAAAGCCCATCCGAACCGGGCCGGGCTCAGCATTCCCAGAATAAGGCAGATTCCCGTCACCCACAACGCCGCCACCAGCAACTCAGTTACAGGGTTCCACTTCGTCACCAGTAACGGCAAACCGATCAGAAAGAGAAGAACCGCCGGAGCAAGGCTCCAGCAGATGAACCGGCTCCCTCCGAAAAGAGTTTTCCCGAATACCGCCATGATCCTCCCCTTCAGCCGCGCAGGTCTGAGTCGAGTTTGTAAAAGAGATCGTTCACCCTCGCGCGACCAATGGCACAACGTCCGGCCTCTGCCAGAGCCGCGCCAGCGGCGATAGTCAGCAGACCGCCGTCAACCTAATGTGTGAACATCCAAAGTCCATTAGTCAGCATGGTCGTGTGGGTTCGCTGAAGCATATCCAGTTCGTCGTTTCCTTCGGTGTATCCGATGAAGCCTGTGCGAGGAGGACCGTGAACGTAAACAAGAACCCGATGTCGGCCGACCGCGATGTGCAATGGCTCCATGTCCCGGATGACCCCTGGGACATTAGTTCCGTATCCCCCCATGTCACGCTGCATAGCTCTGTCATCCTTGTCGAGGCCCCATGAACTAGGCCAATCATTCCTGTAATTCTCGCGATTGGCGATCATCTCTCGGCACGCTGAAAGAAGAACGGCGCGGTCAGTCCTGAGGATGACTGCGCGGGCCGCCTTTGCCTTTTGAACGGAGCGAAACACCGATGACACATAAGTGCCTGCGCTAAGAAGGACGATGCCGAGAAACACACTTACGATCAACCACCCAATTGCGTTCTTTTTCATTCCTGTCTTTAGTCCACGCCCGGCATGAGCCTTGAGGTGAATCCGCCGAGGGTTCACCGAATAGCCTCGGTGCCGTTGTTCGGCTTTAGTATCCGTTTTCGATAGAGTCCGTAGACCATCGCCTGCCCGATTAGCAGACCGCCAAACGCGCAGAAATACGCTCCAAGCATCCAGAATCCAACGGAGCCCACATGATGGCAACGCAACGCACTTCCGATTGTCATTCCGGCCATTGCCCAAGTCGAAATGAAGAGCGATTGAAGAGGATCATGCCACCAATCGGACGGATTTCTGTCCCACGACGGCCGTTGGAATGTTTCTTGATTCTGTCTATAGATGCTGTAAGCCACGGAACCAACTGAGAACAATGGAAGGAGCACGAGAATAATCAGACACAATATTCCGTCCGGATCCGAGTGGCGGAGCGTTCCGGGTGACATCGAGCCGTAGCCGGCACAGAAACTCAGGACGACTATGGCTGAGTTGATCATCCGCCAGAAAGTGTTCATTTCTTGTCTTGTTATCTCCCACATTTCTTGCCAAAAAATTTAGCGAGCATCTGAGGCCAGACACGCTGCGTTGCGACGTTGTCTCCGCCGGCTGGCTCGCGTTGTTGGTCATTCTCCATCCATTCAGGCTGCATGAAAGTGGCGTCAGGCAAGTGGTCGGGTAAAATGAAACCCCTCGTTTGCATGCCAGCAATAAACTGCGTCATCGCCTGTTCTGTTCTAAATGCCATCTCCACGACGTTGTGATGACTTGTTTTCAAGATGAACTGCGCATTGTTTGGAACCAGAAACGTATCATGATCCACGCAGAAACCAAAGATAGTCGAAGCAAAGATAAGTGTTACGAGGCGATCCGTATCCGAGCGGGAGAACTCAACAATGTCTGACGTTCCCATTGGAAGGCCGATTCCGGTGAGAATCTGATACTCAACCCTGCTGTTGATGTCGCGATAATCCGGGACACCTGGCCAACGGCCCATGTTTCGCCAAACAAAGCATGTTTCCCATTTGCCCATAAGGTCGAGCATGCACAAGAGGAAATCGGCTCGTCTCTTTTGCTCCGGCGGCACTTCCCAAAAACGATTAAGATGCGAATCGGGTGCGAAGGATAACTCCGCCCAATCTTTGACATCCAGACTGTGATCAGTTGCCCATTTGAGGAATTGTTCGACTTGATGCGCATTCATCGTTAAGCCTATCGTTGCTCTTTCACACCCTTTGTTCGCCTTGTTCTCGTGCCTCTTTCGCGCTCAGATTGTGCATGATAGAGGTCCGTTTTATGGTCTCCATCCCAATAAAGGCACAGGATCCAGAACATTTACCCAAGTATATGCTCTGTACTCGGGAAGATCAACATAGACACGTCTTGATTCTTCGTGTGTATTCGGATTCGTATATCGGAAAATCCAGCACAGAGTTGGCATATGACATTCTTCGCCTGATGGGTGGCAACTGAGAACAAAGCGTCCTTTGCTGTAGTGCCATGGTCCATCGGTGGCCTGTAACATGAAGAAATCTGCAACGAGCCTAGCTCGACTGTAAGAGAACCACGAAGTGGCACCTATGCTTAAAACGACAAGAAAACACACCACAGAGATTACGATTAAGGTCTTCTTTTTTTTGGGCATGGCTTTGGGTATCTCCTTCGCTTACTCAAACCTGAAGTTCTCAGCCTTGGTACTTGTCTCCATATTGAGTGCATGTAGATATCGGCCTCCATTCTTGCATTGCGACGCGCCAGTTCGAATCCGGAGCCGATCAGAAACGCAACAAGAAGCAAATGAGTGACTATTCATTTCATGGTGTTCACAGATTCTCACTTAGATCGGACAGACGTTAGGTGTGCCGCAGGCTCGACTTTCCCTTTTTCATCATCATGGTTGCTATGGTGACATGATCTCCGCCTTGCTTACAACCTTTCCCTGATTGTCAAAACCGATGACCCACCACTCTGGCGGAAGTGAGTGCCCGTACATGAACTCGCTTTCGGCGTCTTGCGCAGTGGACCAAAGCCAATTCGGTTTGTTTCGAATGTTGTCAGGGGATCCCATCTTTTGAACAACCCTCTCTCGTGTGTCACCTATCGTCACGGAGGCAAACCAGTTCGGGTAGTGAGACAGTTTGTAGTAACGAGCACCGCAAAAAAACAACAAGATGAAAAAGGGGAGTACAAGTACCCAAAGTGTGGTTTTAGTACTTGTCATATTGACCTTAAACTACCGACCAGCTCGAATTCTTTTTTCTTCGTTTTCAAGCACCTGCCGTGCAGTCTGACTTCCATTAGCGGCCGCCACTCTAAGCCAATACAGGGAATCGCTTACTCCATTATTTACACAGAATCCATAATAGAGGTAAAGCCTAAAAGCCGCACCGCCATCGCCTGCTCTGGCCTTTCGCTTCAGCACATCAACTTGGTCCGGAGCCAAGTCCAATCCAGCATTTATGCTAATTGGATCATCTTTGTCTGTTTTCAGTGCAACACTATTAGTCGTGCCGCATCCGCACAACGACACCGTCATAAGCATTAGTATTCTGCAAATGCTACAAGAAAATCCGTGCGGCAATCGTATCAATTTACTCATCGTGCGCCTTTGGGCTTTCTACGACTTAGTTTTCGGATCAATCTCGGCCCCACAAAACCGGCATGTCTTGGCCGACCATGGAGTACAATAAGTTGACTTCATGCCAGCAAATTCAATTCCTGGACCTTCACCGATAGGTTTATGGCACTTCGGGCAAAGGCACTTGCGGCTCAGTTTCAAACTGATAAAGGCAATCAGAAGGACTGGAAATGACGGCAACCACAGGTATTGGGGGCACAGTATGACACTCGTAAAGAATACCGTGAATACCAGCATAACTGTTGCCACCTGTATCAGCCGATATTTTGTTCTCGTGTTCATTTTGTCGCTCCTACCGAACATATTTGAAGATCAAAATTAGCAATGTCCATAGCATCCCGTTGGTTGCCGCTTCGTTAGACGCGTCTTTCATTTGGAGTACCAGCGAGCATGTTGAAATATTGCAGGAATGTCTTTTTGCAAAGGATCATGAAAACCGAGTCAATCCAATTCATCAAACCAAAGTTCTCTTTTTGATTCGGGAAGCTTTGTGCCGCACCAAGGACAAAAGGTGATGCCAACAACACTAGACCCTCCATCATGGACAATGATGCCATATTCATCAAATTTCGCGGATTAGCTGATGAGTGCATCCGGGCAATCAGAACGATCAACATGATTATTGCATATGCTTTCAACCGCATTCTTCATCTTGAGACAACAAATGTGCATGAACTTTCCTTAACTTCGGAAATCACCTGTGGTCACTCACGACTGATTCTTACCCTTGGTCTTTGTCTTAGCGCGCTTAAGTAGCGCTCGGCGCTCCCCGCATTCATCTAAATAGAACGCCAGGCAGCCTGGCACGCAACAGATTATAGCTGCCCATCCTGATTGCTGAGCCGCCTCGATCCCCTCAGCCAACGTGTATCGTTTTCCGTCGATGTTGTGATCAGCAGCAATGATGCTGCAATCGCCAGGAGCACCTTCCTTGCGCAGAGCACCTAGAATGTCCACATTTGATGGAAGCCACAATGCAAAAGTGCTATCAATATCGTGGCAATGATTTAGGCAGTCGAGAAAATTGCTTCGATGTTTCTCACTAGCCATTTTCGCCAGATATCGATCTCGCTTCGGCTTGCAAATGAAAGCGAGTATGGTTCTTTCTTCTTCTATTTTCATTTTTGGCTAACGTTGTGGCGCTTTTGAGCATCAGCCGCGCCGGGCCGCCTCGATTGCCGCGATGTCTATCTTTCCCATCTGCATCATCGCCTCGAAAGCGCGCTTTGCGGCGGCGCGATCGGGATCGGCGATTGCGACAGTGAGCGCACGCGGCGTGATCTGCCACGATAGGCCCCACTTGTCCTTGCACCACCCGCAGACGCTCTCCTGACCGCCGTTTTCCACGACCGCGTTCCACAAGCGATCAGTTTCAGCTTGATCGTCAGTCGCGACTTGAAACGAAAAGGCCTCGCTGTGCGTGAACTCGGGGCCACCGTTCAGTCCGAGACAAGGAATACCCATCACGGTGAACTCGACCGTCAACACATCGCCCCGCTTGCCTGCGGGATAGTCGCCGGGCGCGCGAAGGACTTTCCCCACCGCGCTGTCCGGGAACGTCTCGGCGTAGAATGTTGCGGCATCCAGCGCGGTGCCGTCGTACCAGAGACAGATCGTGTTCTTTGGGACCATGTTCGTTCTCTATTCGTGAGTTTACGTAAATCCTAGCCGCTTGAACGACCCAACTTAACGTGAATGGTATAGCTTCGGTCATCAACCATCAAGTGCCGAGTTGTCGTAATTTGCCATTATCCCTCGCCCAGCGCCGACTGCGGCACAAAGACGCCGGGCGGGTCCATGCTCAGCTCAAACCCAGCCTCAACCGGCCAGCCGGGGAACGCCGCCTCCAGCAGCGGCGCGTCAAGATCCCGCTGCAGGGCCTCGGACACCATCACCGCGTCGGCCTTCGCCACCTGGTTGAACGCCTCCTGGTGCGCCGATCCCGCCAGCGTGCCGCTGCCGCTCTCGGTCAGCATCGTCAGCAGCCCGCCCGTGCCGAGCAGCGTGATCTGCCGGTCGAGGTAGTCCAGATGGTCGCGGAACGGCGGACGCCCGCTGCCGCCGCCGTTCACGTACTTCACGTCCGTGCCGTTCGGCAGATACCCCCGCCCGTCTTTCACCAGGTCACGCGCGATCTGCAGGTACTCCTGCTCTTTCTCGGGCGTCACGCCGGGAGGGCCGACCAGGAACGTCGACGGAATGCCGTACACCTCCAAAAAACCGTCCCAGTCGCGCATGCACAGGTTGCGCCGGAAGTACTGCACCGACAGGATGCGGTCCAAGGCCATCTGCGCCTCGACCGTCACGAAGTTGCCCCGCTCGATACCCTCGCCATGCTCAACGCCCGACCGCGCGTTGCGGTTGTACGTCCACTCACCGAACATCCCCTCGCGGCACCAGAACCACTGCTCGACCGGCTCCAGCCGGATCACGCCGTCGCCGCCCCCGCCATAGTGCTTCTCAACGTGAGCGAAGCCGCGGAACGAAGCCGACGAAAGGAACGCCACCGCCTCGCGCAGGTTCTCGACCGAGTCATACCGCTCCCTCAGAAAATCCGCCTGCTCCTTCGCGAGCGCGGGATCGCCCGGCACCTCTTCGGCCTTCACGTCCCAACCGCAGGAAAGCAGGGCGGCCCGCCGCCGCATCACCACCGTGGCGATCAGCGCGTCGCTCTTCTCCATCGCCTGATAGAACCACTGCAGGTCAGCGAACGCGCCACGCTCACCCTGCTCGATGTACTGCACGATCCTCTCAAGCGTCAGCCCGCGCAGCGGGTTCAGGTACTCCCGCCACTGGTTGTCCTTGCTCGTATAGATGGTCAGCGCCATAAACCTCCCGCCCTTCGGTACTTGCATTCACCTCTCCACTACACGCACAAAACCGACATTCAAAAAGGCCTTCAGCCCCGACAACACGCATGCCCGGAGTTGACATTAGCCGTAAATTGGATTACATTGTACACTGATTGAAACGTAAAGAATTTGACTTCGATGCCAACGAACAGCTTGGCGCGCTCGACGAGACGCTACAGCACGCACGCGGCAAAATCACCCTGCGCACAACCCGCGTTCCCCTGCCTAAAAAGGCGGCGCCGATGCCGCCCGAGAAGGTCGTAGCCTTGCGCCGCGCCCTGAACGTGTCGCAGACAGTTTTCGCGCATCTCCTCAATGTCTCGCCCATGACGGCGAAAAGCTGGGAGACCGGCCGCCGCTCGCCCTGCGGCGCGGCCTTGCGCCTGCTCGAAATCGCGGCTTCAAATCCCAATGTGCTCGCACCGTCCCACTGACATGGACACCAAGAAATGTGAGAGACTCGAAATCCGGTTCACCCATGCCCGCGAGCTCAACATGACTCACCACGTTTATTGGTGACATCACCAACTTTTTTGGTATAACCGCGACCGTCGCTCACCTGATCCTTGGCATCTGCAGGTACTCGGCTTCCTTTTCCGGCGTCACTCCGGCGGATTCTTCCGCCGCTCCCTGCTTTTCGTCTCAACCGCGGCGTGGTATACTGCACCGCACAAGGGATAAAACGCTATTCGTTGGCCCAAGAGATGAAGAAGATGTGGACAATGTGGGTACTGGCATCGCTCGTTGCCTCTGCAACACTTGCGGCTGGCGACAAGGATTGGTTCCAGAAGCTCGTGACAGAGCGGTACACTCCAGCCGTTAGGGCTGCGCTTTTGCCAGAGGCGAAGGCCGGAAGCGAGAGGCCGTTCAAGACGGAAGACGCCCAGTGGCAGTACATCTATTCGTTCTTTCGGGGCTATCTGCATGCGTTGGAGGATACACACGGGACAATGACCGTTGGAGAGCATGGGGGGCCTCTCCAGACGGGTTACGACGCCGGAATCCTCTACTTCCACCATCTCCAAAGCAGCACCAACCAGTCGTTCCGACTGACGGATTTTGGCTACGTGCCCACTACGGCGCACGGGACTTATCACTGGGCACGTGAGGAGTCTGATTTCCAGCCAGACGGCACCAATGAAAACTGGTGGGTTTCCTTTCAGGTTGGAGTCACCGACCGTTTTGCAGCGAAGCGCTCGGAGAAAGAAGGGCGTCTGTTCAACATACGGCGTCCCTGCACGTTCAAAGGCTTTCTGTCGCCGGACAACGTCGGCTTCACCGGCCACATGAACCAGTATGATCGGGATTTCATCGTGACAGAGATCGGGGACATTGGATCTCCTCCTGCGGAACCCGTGAACCAGGAGATTGAAGTCAAGATTGAGGAAGGACCAACCACACCTCGCACCGTACCCGAACCCGCGCGCGGACGCGCGGATTCGGTCCGGTGAAGGTGGTCGTTCGCACATTATGAGTACTTTATCTACAGCTTTCTGTTGCGTCCTGATCGCCTGTTCGGTGACGCGAGGCGATTCCCCGACGAAGGGGAACAGCCTTTTCAGCACTGAGGTTTCCCCATCGGGTGCCATCAAGCTACAGTACTACGCCAATGACGACAATAGTCGCCAGATATGGGTTTCGGACAGCCGCAAACCAGCCAACTGCGCGATGCTGTATGAGTATAGTCGCTCGGCAAAAGCTCTAGTCTCGGACGATGACCGGTATATCGCACTTACGGACTACGCGGGCAGTGACACCGCTTCGCCGTTTCTGTTCGTGCGGACAAGTGGCGTTCATTATGCTGCGGTCACGAACGTAGACATTGACAAGCTCGTTTGGGAGGAAGTCGCCAAGCAGTACAAAGTCGAAGCACCGTTCGACCATTCCTACTGCGAGGTGACCTGTTGGCTAGGGAACTCTGCACTTCTTCTGCATGCGTGGGGACACATGAGCGGCGAGTATGCCTTGGACACCTGGTTTGCAGTCTACGATATCAGAACAAGAAGCATTCGGTTCGACCTGAAGTCGGTCAATGATCGGGACGTTGAACGATTCAAAAAGAAGTCGGCCAACACTGTGTCGCACGGTAAGGCGCTGCCGCGCCAACCGTGAACGTCACCGTTCGGCGTTACTATGCATTTTGTGAATACGACCACTATTTCATATCAAGTCGCGAAGACCCTTGCCCAATTACGGACGTGGCTTGATAGTCACTCGGTCGACATCGCATTTGAACATGTAGGTGCGACCGCGGTACCGAATGTGTGGACCAAAGGTGATGTCGATGTCGCAATCAGCGTAAGCCAGTCGGAATTTGGTCCGCTCGTTGCAAAACTTACCCACTGCCTCGAAAAGCGGCAGGTTGAGAACTGGACTGCTGAATTTGCGAGTTTTGGAAACGATACGCGGTTTGAATTGCCAGTTGGTGTGCAGCTTGTTGTTTGCGGGACTGAGAATGATGTGTTCTGCAAAATCCGTGATCGACTTTTGTCCGATGACGCATTGCGCGCTAAATACTCCTCGCTAAAGGAGTCTGCGAAAGTTGGGTCTGTCGAATATTCTGAATTAAAGCATCTCTTCTTTCAGTCGCTACTTTCTGGCAAATAACCTATTCGCCGAACAAGGCGTTCACGCCAACGTCAGCGTTCTCCGCAGAGCGGGGAGCCACGCCGAGCCGCCGCCAACCAGCCGCAGCATGCGGCCCGGCGCGACACCGAACGACTTCATGCCCCACACCGCCAGCGCCAGCGCCATCACGCAATCATCGTGATAACCGGCAGGCGCGGAGTAGCTCACCTGCCCAGTCGGGCCGATCTCGTACTCGTACCGCTTCATCTCCGCCGTCAGCACATCCCACTCGGCCGACCAGCTCACGCGCCGCTGCTCGACCGCCACCATCAGGCCCTGAACCAGCTCGCGCTTGGTCTGCGCCGTGATCTTGAACCCCTCCACCTGCGGCAGCACGCGGCACAGGTCATCGAAAACCGGATCGCCGACTCCCGTCGCGTCCATCACCAGCCGCGCACGCCACCGCTTCACAAACGCCGCGATCCGCTCCCGCTGCACCGGCCAGTCCAACTGGTTGAACCGCTCCATCTCCAGGCACCGCCCGGTCTTCGCGTCAATCGCCACCAGCACAGTCCAATCCGTATGCTTGGCGATGTCGCACCCGACAATCACCGTGCCGCCAACTCCTAACTCCTCACTCCTAACTCCTAATTCGAGGCATGCATCGATGCCACGGAACACCCCGGCGCTGTCTTCAAGGAACTCGGCCATGTACTCCTGCCGGAACACATCCTCAGGCAGAGTGCGCCGCGCCTCTTCCCACTCCTGCGCAGGGAAGTACGGCGACACGTTCGACGGGAAGGTGAACGACCTGAAGCCCGGCTGCCGCTCCACGCCGCGCGTGAACATGTCGTAGAACCAGTTGCGCCCAGCCGGCGTCGAGATGAACACCGCCCAGCCGAGCGTCTGGGCCAGCGTCGGCCGCAGCGCGTAGTTCCACACGTCAACCGGCACCGCCGCCGCCTCGTCTATCACAAGCCCGTTAAAGCCGAAGCCGCGGATGCTGTCCGGGTTGTCCGCGCTCAGAAACCAGACGCGGCACGGCCCCGCCTTCAGATCGAACTCCACTCGCGACGGCATCCGCCCAACGACGCGCACCAGATCCGGCGCGATCATTCGGAACGCCTCCACGCCACGCTCCGCCACGCCGTATGTCGGCGCGACCCAACCGTAGTCGCCGCCCTCCTCGCGACCGCCCCGGTCCAGCAGTTCGCCCGCCATGCATCGCGTCTTGCCGAACCGCCGGCCGCAGCAGACTGTCCGGAAACGCGCGTCACGCGCCAGATGGATCTCGGCCTGCGCCAGGTGAGGTGTGTACTCGACGAACATCTCTCTCCCAAAACTTGAACGCTGAACGTTCTTCTTCTCACTAATGCACTAATCAACTAATGCACTTCTCGTTTCGCCCCCCACTTCAGCGGCGACCGGTCTGGCTGCTTTTCCGGTCACCTCCTCGCACACCGACAGCAAACCGCGCCACTCGATCACCCGGTCACCTGAATCGAACGTGCCGCGGGTCTCCTTCGGCAGCAGCGGCATGACGATGTTCACGAAGAACCAGACCGGCTTCTTCTTGAAAGCTTCCTCAAGCGCCGTCTCCAGCAGCGCGATGTTCTCCTCTTTGCCCATCATCCGGTCGAGGGCGCCCAGCGCCTTCAGCCGGCCGCCCACCGTCCCCTTCACTTTGCCGGCGGGATTCCCCGACTGACCCGGCTTGAATTTCGCCGCCTCGAATTTATCGTTGTCGCTCATGCCTCACCTCCACTAGACGCAAGAAACCGACATTTCATCAACTCCATTCGCACACACTGCCGCGCCGTATTGCTGTGGCGCGGATTTATCGCACTCCGTCCGGGGACCGGCGAGAGACGGCCTGTCCGACACGGCAGCCGTCACTCCGCCACCGGGCACCCGCAAGCGGGCTAACGGCCTGAAGGCTGCCCTCGCGCGGCGCTCCGTTGCCTTGCGGCCATCCGCTCCCGCCTCTGCCGCCCCCGGACTCCGTAATCGGCACGCGGGCGGGCGCGTCATTCGCGGGATACGCGTACGGCGCTACAGCATCCGCCCGCTCGCTTTCGTGTTGCATCAAATTAACCGGCTCCCGCCGGAGACGGCGCGAAGTGTGCCGCGCCGGGATAAATCTATAGGCGCGGTCGCTTCCCGCCGCAAATGCTGGCGGCGGGCGATCGCTGCGCCCTCGGGCAGCCCCGCCCTATTCACCGCCGTCGCCTGTATGGGATTGTCTGGCTCCGGCGGCGGCGGGTCTGCCCTCGACTCGCCGAGCCACGGTCTCGGCTCCGGCCCCATGCGTTGAACACCCATCACCTGTCCCGTTTCTCTAACAAACACCCAACGTGTAACCAGCATCAGTCTAACCAACATCCTCAGCTTCTCCTCTTGCACCAGCCCATGTCCTATCAGTCCCCTAAGCCCCATCCGTCCTATTCCCAGCATTTCAACACCCACAAGCCGCATAAGCATCACCAACGCCGGAGTGTTCCACACCCTTGCCGCTCTCTCCTACACCCCGTGACTTGTCAGCCGAAGCTTCACCAGCAAAAGCACAACCGAACTGTCGAACTGCCGTACCACACCAGCCGTGTCACACACCCTTGCCGCTCTCTCCTACACCCCGTGACTTGTCAACCAGTGCTTCTCCAACGAAAGCACAACCATACTATCGAACTGCCGCTCCACCCCCGCAGTGTCCCACACCCTTGCCGCTCTCTCCCACACCCCCAGCGATTCCGCAACAACAGCTCGTTGGTTCAACCTCAAAAAGCGAAGCGGGTGCGGGCAGAGCGCACTTGGATTTTTGAGGTGTATACACCGTCCGGCGCAGCCGGGCAAAAAGCCCGTGCGCATCGCCCGCACCCCGAAGCGACCCCCGCTCCACGTCCGGGCGCGTGCTGACGCACGCCATACGCGCCGCAGCGACGGACGGCTCGCCAGTCGCAGGCTTTGTGGCAGCCGCCGCGCTGCTGACGCGTACGGTCGCCGCCCGGACGTTGCGCACAAGGCACGCGGGCGGGCGCGTCATTCGCGCGGGCACGCCTCCTCGTTCCTGCGGGTCCTGCCCTCGCGTACGGCGCTACGGCTTCCGCCCGCTCGACAATCAGGCGTCGTGCACCGCCGCCGCGCGTATCCGCACGGCAAGCGCAACAAGCCCGACCTTTCCCAAATCCAACATCCCGCGCGTCGGCGCAACGCCGCGCGTGCAAGGTCAGCGGGTTACCGCTGCCACACGCCGCCGCCCCGCCGCCATTCCCTCCGGCGGGGACGGCCGCGCGGGATACGCGCGCCTCGACGGCTCCATGCCTCGCCCTCGCGGACGCTCGGGGAACGCCTGCGGCAGCTTTAGGCTTGAAAATCAGTCAGGCGGCACTCCGCTCGCGGTCGGAGGCCGGAGCTTTCCGTGCCGGCCGCCCGCAGTGTTCCACACCCTTGCCGCTCTCTCCTACACCCCGTGACAAGCGAGGGGTGTAGGCGATAGGGCAAGGGCTAGCTGCTCACCAGCGGTGGGCGGCGGCACGGGCTCTGTCGGCCTCCGCCCGCGGCGGGTGCCGCGGGTCAGGGTGTGGCTCCGGACAGAGCTAAGCTGTGTCTTGGACCTTGCCCCTCAGTTGTTCACATACGCGTGTTCCTACGCGAGAAAGAAGGATGCCATGAGCAAGAAGACCACCGCGAAGAAAGCCGCCACCGCCGAGCAGACCACCGAGACCGCAAAGGCCCCAGCGCCCGCGACGCATGCCGCAAGCACAGCGACAGCGCTAGCCTTGTGCGTACTGGTCACACTGCCGCCCGTGTGGAAGCTGGAAGACCCGAACGCCAAGCCCTATTGGCAGATCGAAATCAAAGACCAGCAGGGACGCCGGTATTCCGACGTTTACCGCGTGAAGGAGCTAGAGAAGGCCCACGACCTCGCCGAGCGCATCGCGAAGGACCGCAAGCTGCCGATCGTCACGCAGGAGCCGCCCGCGCCCCGCAAGGCCCAGCCCGAGGCGGAACCGATCCCCATGCCCGACCCCGAGGCAGACGCCGCCGAAAGCGAAGTCACCCCGTTCTAAGTTGGGACAACCAACCCGACCAGAAACCGAGCCCCGGAGGCGGCCACGCCCGAGGGGCTCCCCTTTTCTTGAAAGGAGCACGCACATGAAACGCAATCCCGACACCCTCGCCCTCGCCATGGACTACGCGCAAGCGATGGAATCTTGCGCCGCTTACTGCGCCGTGACGCAACCCGCTATCAGGACGCCAGAGGACGCCGCCCGCCTGTTGCGCCCAGTCATGGACGCCGCGACCAGCGGAAATTCGCAGGAAGCTTTCTTCGTGTTGCTTCTGACCGTTAAGAACCGCCCCGCCGCCGCCCCGGTCGAGTGCCTGCGCGGATTGCTCGACACATGCCCCGTCCACCCAAGGGAGATTTTCCGCGAGGCGGTGCGCAACGGGCAGACCGCGAGCGTGATCCTCGCGCACAACCACCCCTCCGGTGACCCTACCCCCAGCAAGGAGGATTGCGACATCACGCGCCGCCTGATCGAAGCCGGCCGCGTCCTTGGAATCAGGGTAACAGACCATGTCATCGTAGGCAAGCCGGACGCCAGCGGCCCCGGATTTGTCAGCCTGCGCGAGAAAAACCTCGTGGCATTCGAGTAATCCCGTAGGGGCGAACCCGCGTGTTCGCCCTTCCCCTTTTCACGCGCCGCGGCGGCAGAACGGGCAGCAGGGACGGACTCGCCGAGAGTACGGCCTGATCACCGTACGGCAAGCCGAGAACCCGAGAGCACAAACAGAGATCACCGCCCCGGCGCTCATCTTTCCCAAACTCCTAAATCCTAACTCCTAACTTCTCACTCCTCCGAAGGAGGTTCTATGCACAGCACATGCACCGACCGCTTGACCAAAGCCGCGAAACGCTACGTTTCCCCCGGCACCCGCCCGCTGACCACCGCAGAGGCCGAGGCCCGCGCACTCGCCCAGTTGATCAAAGACCCCGCCTGCGACGCCGACCTCGTGGCCGCCGCCGCCCGCGAAATGGCCCGCCTGATTGACGGCGAGTATTGCAACCTGATCCCCGTGCCCGACCACACCGGCAGCACCGAGGCCAACGCCCGCCTGGCTTGCGCCATCGCGTATTGCGCCCCGCATGCCGAGGTGTTCGACGTCCTCACGCGTCCAGTTGAGACCGAATCCGCCTGCGAGCGCCACCGCAAGCGCCTGCCGCCGATCCGGCCCGAGGACCACCACATCCGCCGCCGCGCAGACGGCCCGCTTGTCCCTCTGCGGAAAACCTACTTCGTGGACAACGTGCTCACCAGCGGCAACACCATCGCCGCCTGCCGACTCGCTTTTTTAGGACTCGGCACCGGCCTTGTCTACGCCGACGCCCACCACGACGCCCGCAACTGACAGGTAACGTGAACCGAAGAGCCGCGCCGCCCCGATGCGGCGCGGCCCAAGGAGAGACCGACCATGAAAACCGAAACCAAACCGCCGCGGCTGACGCGCGAAATCGCGGAAGCTGAAGCCGCGAAACTCATCCGCAGGTTCATGGGCAACTGGCAGCAGACACCCGAGGCCGTGGCCGACTACCTGCGAGGAAACGCGTACATGGGCGGGGGCACGGGCGACCCGTTCGACTTCGCCTACGGCCGCGCCGGCATTCTCATCGGCAGTATGCTGATGCCGTTCACCAAGAAGGTGCCGTCCGGCTGTTTTCTGGTGACGTGGCCGGACGCCCTCGCCCTCGCCAAGGGGGCGGGCGTCCAGATGGAACTGCCGTTGATATGAGGAATACCCCATGAAACACACACCCACCGAGCAAAAGGCGCTGAACGCGGCGAAAAACATCGACCCAATGCCCGCCGCCGAATACGTGGCGATACGCAAGACGCCAGCCGCCCAGCGCAACGTCACACAAAGAAGGGCCATGCTGGAAGATGACCTCAAACACGCGGCCGAGGCGTTTGAAAGCAGGGAGCGCTCGAACGACCTCTACCGCCACTATTTGAAAACCGGCGACCGCTCGGAAGCCCGCTGGCATGCGCCGTCCCCATTAGTCGCCTCAACTCAGAGCATCCGCCGCGACCTCGTCGAAGCGTGGAAAGACCTGTCTGAATTCGAGCGCATGCCCCTCGCGCCGAGAGTAAGAACGGAGTCGAAGCGCTGGCAGAAGAGCAAACGCTTTTTCGCTTTGCTTGAGGTGCAGCGAACCATCGAACGGAATGGCGGAAAGGTCCGCCACCGATACCGGCCGACCCGCAAAGACGCACTCTATGCCCGCGTGATTGCGCCGGGAAACCTCCAAAGAGCAAACCGCACGCCCGAGCCCCGGCAATTGGCGCTCGACGTGTGAAAGAAGGAAACAGCCATGACAACCCAAGACGCTATCCGCATCGCGGATTTGGAAACCGCCGAATCGCGCAACCGCCGCGGCTGGACGCCGGAAGAGATCCGGCGTGCGCTGCCCGTCGGGCAGACGCCCGCCTTTGAATCCACCTGGCAGGCGCTCATGCGCCAGCTTGAGACCGTGCTGTCAATCGCGCACCAACGCGAACCCAACCGCACGCAGACTGCCGAAGCGGTCAGCATCGCCCAATACCACCTTGCCCAGATCGGCAAGCAATTGAGTTAAACCGTAGGGGCGGCCCTCAGTGACCGCCCTCTTGCTCATCATGAAAACCGCAACACAGATCATCTGCACAGGCCCCGAACCCTACACCGGCCGCGACGGCGACGAACATCCCGAGTGGGTTGTTTGCGCCGCCGATGACGAAGGCGAGCCCGTCGGACGCGTCTACCGCGTCCGGAAGTCGCTCGATCTCGCGCGGCGGTTGGCCGCCCACATGGCCGTCGACCGTCAATTGCCATTGGAGATCGAGGCGCAGCCTGCCTGAGCGCCTATTAGATTCCACGGCGTCAGCCAAACCACCAAAAAGCGAAGCGGGTATGGGCAGCGCGCACTTTGATTTTTTAGCCGGTATTCCGGCGGCGGGTATCCCCGCAAAAAAGCTCGTGCGCATCGCCCATACCCCGAAGCGGCACCCGCCGCCTTTCCCTCACCGACGAATCAAACCCCGCATGACGTAGGGGCGGGCCTCTGTGCCCGCCCTCTCCAGAAAGGTCACCACCATGAACACCACACCCACAACACCCGCCATCCTGAAAAACCTCATCGGCCCCGCCCAACGCGCCGCCCTCTGGTCCGCGCTCGAAGGCGAGGAGCGCAACCACTTCGCGGACATCGTCACCCGCCTGGTGGCGACGTGGCAGGCCATGCCCGCCACCTACGCCACCGAATCCCAGGGCCGCGCCGCAGTGGCGCACCTCCACTATTTCACCGGCGGCGCCGACTGGTGGATCATCGAGAAGGACAGCGACCCCGACAGCGCGGGCCAGGTCCAAGCCTTCGGCATAGCCGACCTCGGCATGGGGCCGGAACTCGGCTACATCAGCATCCCCGAACTTCTCGAAGTCGGCGCTGAATTGGACTATTACTTCACGCCGGCAATAGTCGCCGAGATCCTCGGCCGCTGCGTGGCCTAAAAAAATCGGCGGGCCTCACCGGCCCGCCCTTTTTCGCCTACGCTCGCACACTCGCGTCGGGTCACAATGACCGCAACCGCATTCACTAGAGGGAAGCGTCTTTACCTCGCACCTCACCTGGTGGTTGCTCCCGATCGTTCTCGACGAGTGGAAACCTACGGTCCACAAGTTCTTGAAGCGCTCGTGTTATAGACATTACGAAAAACGTTCCGAGCCAACCCATGGTTATTGCCACCAGCGCCTCACCGGGCAGATCGGGCATCCCCCAGCCGAACTGTCGCCAAAGCAAATGGTACAGGATTGGATCCCAAAGAAACGCACCGAAGATTATAGCTAACCAGGTTGTCAGGAACGTAATGGCCGTTCTCCATCTCCGCCTCGGGCTATTCCATTGATACAATAGGTAGGGAACAAGGAACATGGGAATACGAGTAAAGAGCCACGTCGCGAAAAACATCTGCCCGCTACCGCCGCACGCATATGAGACAACGAAGAACAATGTGAGACCAGCAGGCGGCCCCCAGCAGATGAGTCGACGTTTCTGAGCATTTGTCATGATGTTTCCTAACGTTCAAGGTGAGCCACAAGCGCCCGTCGGGCGCGAGTTGGCACCACCGCTTGGCTGGGCAAATTCGTGGATCACTCCACCCGATACGACCCACATTCCGAGGGTTGGATGGGTCAACTGCCAGGGTTCATACCCTGCCGAGGTCGAGAGGATCTGCAATTCAAATAACGAAACGAGAGTGATGAACAGGTCGCCTGTCGGCTCATCGACTTCGACTTTCTCAACTGAGTACTGCCCCATCTCCTTGAGTGCCGCAATGCCGTCAAAAGGCTTTGGGCGTCCGAAGAGATGACCGTGATCAAGGCTTGTGGAGCAGATTCTTCCGTCTTCAATTAGTCTCCACATTGCTTCAATGGAAAGCACAGCGCCACTGTGAAAGGTGACGATCCATCTTTGTGACTCGGTCTCGTATGAGGCCGATTCAATCCGGTCTCCGATTAGCCAGTTAAATTTGCTCATTTCATTTCCTGTGCTGCCCTGTGCGCCAACTGTCCAAGATTAGCAGCGGCTGCATCCGTTGGTTCCTTGTCATTTTGGCTGTTTGGCCACCTCAGTCCTGTTTTGAGGAAATCTTGGGCTCCATCTGGTGTGGGACCAACTGTGACCGGCAAAACTAAATCTGCGCCAAGCAAGATGCCGCGTGTTTCCATCGTTGTCGCCTTCAATCGTTCCAGCGCATCATCTGGAATCGGGAAGCCTTCTGTCTTGCCGCAGGGTACAAAAAACAGGTCGCTTCCGATCCTAGTGACTTTACCAGTAGTGACGGCCCAGTCATCTTCACCGTTGTCATACTTCGCCATCATCAAGAGGGCGACGGTCTTTGTGGTTATCTCTTCGTAGGTCATTCTGTTTAAACTGCGAACGTCGGTAATCATCACTTGTATTCAAAGGGATGCATTACCTGGTTCGCCTTTTTCGTATCTGAATCTTCCGTATCGGGACATTGCGTCTCTCGTTTGTCTCTGAGACTCCGCGGTCAAACCTCCGAAGTGCTCATACTCTGGTTCGCAGGCCATAAGCACTGTATCCCACGCCACGTCCATCGATTTTCCATTATTAAAGTAGACACGTGTGAGTTTGCGATTAAAGATAACGCGTGTAGTTCGGACTCTGCTGATATGATGGGGCAATGTGTCGAACCACTGAAGAAGGTACAACATCGGCACATCGTAAGTAGCGCCACAGGGATAGATGAAGCGCACGGCCTTACCCCCGTCGAGGGTCATAGAGCGCTTGAAGTGCGAGTATCCGTCACAGTGTACTCGCCGATCTAAGATGCGCGTTTTCTTTTTCATATCGGGTACGGCATACGAATAGCTTCGTCCTCTGAACAAGTCTCTAATCCGACAGACCATTCGTAATCAGCCAGAGTTTACAAATAGGGCGATACACTGTGAAAACAAAAGGTACGGGAGCTTCTGCATCCGATCCCCATTCAAACGTCTTGCCAATGTCGATTGCGCCCGAAACATTCCGGGGCGTCGGTCCCAGCCAATGAGTACGCGTTCGGGAAGGAATGCCAAATGTCTGGGTATTGTATGCATAAAAGCACGCAAAAAAACCTCATTAAGTCATCTTTGTTTCCGAATTAAAATCCTAAATAGTTGCCCTTAAGTAGGTTGCTACTCATGATGTGCGACTTCGGCAGGTTCCGCTCTGGCCCAATCACGGCGCTGACAAAAACAGGACTCAAACCCCGCCAAAACCATGCCCGGAACCCATTGCTGAAATCGTACCACTCAGCCGGAAAGGGGTCAAGGAGCGACGCCTGATGACCGGGCAGGCGGATTCACAGGGTCTCACGCGCACGCCCACCGCTTCATTTCAAGGTGTGCGCGCGCGTGAGACGCAGCCTTGCCGACAAGCCAAGAACTTTCGGCAACCTCTTCAACCGTTCGGGACACAAAACCTTCCTTCATTCCCGCGTCGGCGACCGTCCGGTTCTTTGTCGCTCCTCTTGTCTATTCTGCCAAGATACATCTGCTGGGGTCTTCCTTACGATACAAAACTCTGATGTTATGACTCGGAAGGCCCCTTTTCAGGTAAACGAGCTGCTGCTGATTAGTCCTGCCATCAACGACATATTGAACAGTCATATTGACCTGAAATCTCCTAATCGGCCTACCCCATCTGTCCGAAAAAGTATCCAATTCTTTGGGACAGGCTTGAATAACCAGAGCTGTTGTTTCGACATAATGCTGGTGAACATAGTGTCCCCACATTCGAGTGAAGAAATATCCGGTCGCTGTGATCACTACAATTCCGCTAACAAAAGACCATCCTACTTTAGTCATTTACAATTGACCATCCTTCTGGCTTGCCCTTCTTGCCGACAAGCCAAGAACTTTCGGTAAACGCTTTAACCGTTCGGCATCCGAAACCTTCCAACATTTCCGCGTCGGCGACCGTCCGCCCGCCCGCCTCTGCCGACTGTCCGGCGAACCGTCAGGGAACCCAAGAAATCCGTTTTATTTTTTTGCGGCGAACGTCGGGAATCATCCCTTGTTATTCAGTGTGATGCATTACCTTTTTGATTTGCACTTCCTACGATGTTCATCTTCGCGTTGTTGCGAGCAACGGCGTCCCTCAGCCTCGAGCTTCGGGTCGATCATGCCGCTGAGAAACGGCGAGAAATTTACAACGACTTTCTGTGCATTGACTTGTTCAATGAAGTCGTCGATGCGGTTCCATAGGCTTTCGAGAACAGGAAGTGACAGGTGAGATGCGATCTCTTCTCTCGCCAGCCAAGTCTGCTGGCCACTGAATGAGCCCGGGTCCGTGCAGCGGGTCTCAAGACCAATCCAATAATATGCCTCTGCATCGTCGCGAGGCCCACCAATACCGAGATGATAGTAACGAGAAAGCTCCATCCAGCACATACGGTTGTGGAGGTCCGCGCCCCGATGGAGGTAGGCGCGTGCCATCGGCTGATTGGGCGCTCCGAAATAGCCCTCAGCGTAAGCCGAGGCTAATTCATGACAAGCACTTCCCTCTGTCTGCGCAGATTGTTCAAGCAAGTTCCGCACGGCAGCAGGTGCGTTTGCGCCAAAGCCGCTCAGGGAGTGTTTGTGTTTTTTGATAAGGTCAGCGATAATGAGCTGAGCCTGTGGGTGCTTTAGTTCGGCAGCGCGTCTTAACCAAGAGTCTGCGGCTGCCTCGTCATTTACACAGCATCCGAAATAGAGGTAAAGAGTATAGGCTGCTTCGCCATCGCCTGCTTTAACCTTTCTCTTTAGCAAGTCAACTTGAACCGTTGTTAACTCTAATCCAGCATTCAGACAAATTGGACCATTTCTGTCCGAGCTTTGCGCAACGCTCTTGCCTGCAGAACAACCGCACACAGCAGATGCTAAGAGTAAAGCCGAGAGTACAAGTAACCCGCAATAGACACAATACATTCTGGAAAAGTAAAGTATCCCGAAATATTCATCGAACGCCTCTAGTTCATTCATTCGTCACCTGTAGGTGGGAAATTCGTTCTTTTAAATCCGCTTCAATTATCTGAGAAAGCTTACTGCGCCTAAAAGCAGGACTTTCTGATATGGTGATTTCAAATCTGTTGGTTGTCGCACGCCGAAAAGAAAGGCCAAAATTTCCATTATAGTTTGTGGAGATGAAGAAGGTCACATTCGAGCCATCGGAATAACAATTGTAAGGAACAAGACCGTGTTTAGTAGCGACTACGAGGAGATTGGACCGAACATTCGCTTCGCAGTTGGGCAGATCGACGGCGGCAGCCGAAACGTCAGACGTGTATGTTCCCTGCATTTTAACGATCTTCCATATCTGGCAACCGCTTAGAACCAGAAGGATGATACAAAGAAGTGTGATCTTCATTTCTTGTCCTCAAAAAGGGGCGAACGAAGGCGCTGAACCTCGCTGATCCGCCGCGGGTCAGCGTAGCGTTCCGTCGACTTGTCGGCAGAGTCTGTCCTGTTCCGATTCCGGTTGCGAGCAAATCTGTTGCCCGCTGCGGCCATGATCGCGGCAACACTCGCGATAGCCCCTTCTGGCCAGAAACCCTCTGCGAAACGGCGCATGGCGGTGACTCCGTGACTTGTGACGGAATCTGGTCCCATTCCGTCTCTGAATAACCATGACACCATGCCGACCAACGCTATGAACCCGATGAGCCAGATGGTGAAAACACCAAGCCATATGGTGCGAGCCTTGTCAGTTCTGGACAAAGGAATGGCAACAATGGTTGCGACGGCGGGACCATACAGAAAGAGGACCGATATGATTGCATTCATCATCTTGTTTGCCGAACGTCGGGAATCATCATACTGTATTTAAGGGGGTGCATAACCTGGTTCGCCTTTCTCATAGCACAAGATAACAGCTATTTGTCTTGACGCGGAACCTCGTTTGTTTCGTTAACGCCAGCAATCTTCCGCATCTTACTATTCACTTGCTCATCGATCTGCGCCAGATGTTTCCAGCAGGCAAGCATGTGTCTTTTTTCCCATATGCATAAACCGTTTTTTGCATCCTTCCACTTTTTCTCACTCGTAGGCTTCTGTAGCAAGTTAGCCACATATTGCTTCCCGTGATCATCCAGGTTCTTTTGATTCTCGTCCAGCCATTTGTTCGCTTCTTTGACACCCTTAAGAGCGTACACGCAGACGTAAGCCATGCTGATATATTTGCCGTCATTATACAGCAGATGCTCTGCCAATCCCGGATAAGCCTCAAACATTTTATCGAATGCCGACAGGGTCCGCTCGTACTCGCCATTCGCCCAGGTCGAACAATACTTCTTGAAATATGACATAACACTGAGCGTGAAGTAAGTGCTGTAGGCGTCCGAAAAAAGCTGCTCCGCCTCTTTGTTTCTTTGTGCCGTCTCGGCACGAAAGGCCTTTATAGCCTGAACCTTACCATCGATGGTGGTGCTGATGAAATCTCGAAAATCGTCTGACGCTTCGTATTCCTGATTCACCTTGTAGATGTCAAACTCCTTCCACAGCACACTGAACATATGGCCGGAACAGAAGAATAGACAGGCGGACACACAAGCGGCCCCCGTCTTTCTCCAACTCGTAAAATCTTTTTGCTTGCAGACGTAGCAAAGCATAACTATTCCCGCAATAGCGAGAGCAACAGACAGAAGCGAATAATAAATCAATGTGCTCACTCTTACCTTTCCGACAGTTCAAAGCTCACCCTTGGTTCTTATCCGCGTCACTCCTCGACTTGTTGGCAAAGTAAAAATAGGCTGCTCCCATACATGCGAAAGTAACTGCCAACTGGAATCCGTCTCTGTAACGCATTGTCCCGCCCTTCCAATTTGACAGCGGTAAAGTTGATTTCCAAGCTTGAAACGTATGGACACCCATCACAACACCGAGGATGAGAAGGACTATCGCGCCCACCGTGCCAATGACTTTCCTGATGGAAATAGTTGATTTGCCTTCTGTAGACATTATTTCTCATCTCATTCGCCGAAGTTGGCAATCACCCCGTGGCAACCTGCCTGTCCAAACCGTATGTTTGGAGCGTAACACTGTGGGAATCTTACCGTCAAGGCACAATGCGGTCTGGGATGGCCATTGAAGCGTAACGAGGCTTTAATGGCTGTCAAGCGTCCGCATCCGGCTCTGGTTAGCCATTCGTCAAAAAATGTCTGCGATCCGGCTGGCTCCCGGGTAGTAGTAGCTCAATAAGCATCCGGCGACCCACGCCATGATCAGGGTGACCACGAACGGCTTCCATGTGGTGGCAAAGACACTCCCGACCCAGTCCCCTGCGTCGATCCTCTTTGTTCCCTTTATCAGAGAAGCAGCCAACAGTGCCTCAAAGGCAGCCTCAGACAGGATCACAGGGGCCTCATAAACGACGTAAACGGTAGACCCGAGAATCGTTGCGATCAGAGCTGCCAGCGCGGTGATGACAACAATGGCAGCGACACCACCTTCGTCTCCCAAGGCCCCGGCGGCCTCACCGACAATATCGCCAAGTCCATCGGCGGCACCGGAAGCGCCCTCGCCAACCGCTCCGACGTGATCCATGATTCCAACGTCGGTAAGATCGAAAGATGAAGAGGCTCCACCGCCGCCAAACTGACCGCCGCCAGGGTCAAACGGTGTTATGCCTCTTCCGCCAGAACTGCAACCGGAACCGGAACCCGAGAAATCCGGCATGTCGAGCCAATCGCTGAGCCGTGAATCTCCAGTGTGCCTCCTCGGCCTCACATAGAAGAGCCAGAGCTTGACGCAGAGGAAGAAGACGAGGTAGGCAAATAGAACCGACAGTGGATACCTGATCGCGAGGCTGCCAAGACCAACCGAAAGAAGAAACTTCGACGCGAGAACGCCGGAACAAACAGTCGCCGCGAGGATAGCGACCATATGGAGTCGCAGCGCAAACCGCGCGCGCAAGTCCCGCATAAAATGGGTTTTGGTTCGGAATTTCATGACATAGCGATCTATTAAGGTCAAAAGCCGGTGATCAACAAACGTGTTTAAACTCTAACACACAACCGAAGCCCGATTCAAATCCGTTTACACCTTCGCGCAAACTCCGCAACTTTCGATTTCGCGCCCAAAATCACGCCACACTTTCAAACCGCCAGCGCTGTGTAGCGCCAGCGCAACAAGCCGCCCTTCACGCCCAAAATCAAACGCCGCGCCATCTAAGCGCGGCTCTATCCCTCGCCCGAGGCCGCCCGCTCCGGCAAGTAAGCCTGCGCGACCGGCCTCGGTCTCGATATGGCATCAGCGGCGGCGGCCCGCGCCCCTGGCGACCGGCGCGTGCACGCCGCCGCTTGTCTCATCACCCACACCCCGCCCAACCATCCCCTTTGACCGCAGCATGAGAGAAGTAATCTGCCGCGCGATCTGCGCGCGGAGAACCTCGTTCGCGCGGCGTGCGTCCCGACCGCCACGAGCGGGCTAGTCCGCCACCCTCCCACAAGTGCCGCCTGTGCCGCACACCGCTGCTCACTCGGGACAAAAATCAAACGCGCTCCCGCGCTGTGTCCCCGAACCCGCCCCTTCGCCCATCACGCCAGGCGCGAGTTGTGCCGCGCCCAGAAGATAACGCCGCGCCGGATGTTGCGCGGCTGTAAACCGCCTCCGCTCCAGACACCGCCGCGACGCGCCACGGGCTCCCTGCGTCCGGTGCCGCCCCTTGCCGTCCGACAGGCGGCCGGCACTGATACGCCGGAATGTCCCGCTTGTGCGAATACGCACCGGGGCGGAGCCATACCGGCGCACCAGGCGGGGCGCGGCCCGGCCCGCGCTATTCCCGCTTGAACCCGCCGCACGGATGCGGTCTCACCGCTTCAGCGGATACCTTCGCGGTCAGACTCGCAACCAAGCGGCGGCGCGGTGCGGCGCGTGCCGGTCCGCCGGACTCCGGTCACCCGGCGCGTCACAGGCGGGTCTTCCGCTGCGCCGGCCCTTCGGGGAACTGCCTAAAACGGCAGCTTTAGGATGGCCGTTGCGCCATCTGCCCCAGTTAGCGCCCGCGAAAAGGCACACGAAGACGGGGTG
>Ga0073936_10000399_pt1 | contig 66384 bp, 43 predicted proteins | sample AliMusrvi5mmetaG_FD_87041 | JGI IMG/M metagenome (GOLD analysis project Ga0073936, IMG submission 87041) | Freshwater lake bacterial and archeal communities from Alinen Mustajarvi, Finland, to study Microbial Dark Matter (Phase II) - Alinen... | ecosystem: Environmental > Aquatic > Freshwater >... | reverse complement strand
GCGTCGTGAATTCGGACGTGTGCCATATCCCTTGCTGGATACCCTGTTGCTCATCACGGAACAGGGGATCATGCCCTGGGTTGCCGTTGGGTCGTATCCCCCGTTAAGTTCATAGAGCCTGTCTCAAGCTTTGGGACAGGCTCTATATAACACAACAGTATCAGTTGGCAATGTTATCCGCCGAAAGCTTCTTTCGCACGATCGCGGTAATCATCAACGGCGTCTTCAACGGCCTCGACTACTTTTTGAAAGACGTTTTTAGACTTATGGTCGATGTTTTCTCCGCGTTCGACTGCTAAAGTACGCAACAGTTCCCGTTGCGTGGCGGACAGGTCGGTGGGGACAGCAATCGATACGACGACATGCTCGTCTCCGCGCACCTCGCTCCGTTGCGTTCCACGTTGTACGGGCATGCCTTTACCGCGCAAGTGGAATATGTGACCGGGTTGGGTGCCAGGGGGGACGTCGACTTCTGCATCTCCATCTAGTGTCGGTACAGTAAGTTTGCCGCCCAATGTCGCGGTGGTAAATGCGAGCGGAACCTCACAGATCAGATCAGCATTCTGCCGTTTAAAAATCTCATGTTGGCGAACACGGAACACGACTGCGAGATCACCGGGAGGGCCATTGCGGAGACCGGCATCGCCACGGCCGGAAAATTCCATATACATCCCACTATCCACTCCCTGGGGTACAGTCACCGTCATTTCTTCGGTAGTGCGCACGCGTCCGACGCCGTTGCATTTCGTACACGGGTCAGTAATGATTTGACCCGTTGAACCACAGCGCTCACAAGGAGTGACCGTGGTGAATTGCATGCCAAGGAACCCGGCGTTAGCCTGTCGCTGACCGGATCCACCGCAAACCAGGCACGTCGTTACGCGACCGGTCGTCGACCCGGAACCCGTACAGGTGGGACAGCTTGTCTGGTGGTTATAACGGAAGGTGCGCTCACCGCCAAAGGCCGCTTCGTTCAGGGTCACTTCCAGGTCATAACGTAGATCGGCGCCCCGTGTATTGACCCGGTTGTTGCCGCGCATGCCGCCGCCGAAAAATCCCCCCAGGATATCTCCGAACATTTCGTCAAAGGGGGCTTGGCCACCGGGATAACCACCGGTCGCACCACTTAAACCGGCGTGCCCGTAGCGATCATAGGCGGCGCGTTTCTGCGGGTCACTCAGCGCATCATAGGCTTCACCGAGTTCTTTGAAGCTTTCTTCGGCCTGGGGGTCCGTATGATTGACATCCGGATGGAGTTGTCGAGCCAGTCGCCGGTAGGATTTCTTGATCTCCTCCGGTGATGCGTCGCGCGAGACGCCCAATACTTCGTAATAATCACGTTTCTCGGCCATGTGTGTGCTATTCTCCGGTCACGGTCGGGGGGTATAGTAAGGGGCAATGCTCATTCCGGGGTCACAGCCGATAGACGCGAACCCGGGCGGTGAGCACGCCCGGGAAAGGATTACTCTTCAGGAGACTCGAGCAGTTTCACCTTCGCATCCCTGATTTCCAGCAGCGCGCGCCCAATCAAGTTACTCGGGGTAGTGTCACCGACGCGATTCTGTCGCTCTTTTAGTTCGCGTGCCCGTTGCGAAACAGCAACTACCAGGGCGTATTTGCCCATGCGGCGCGTGAGCCGCTCAATATTAACACGCGACATGGAGGGGTTGTGGACGGTGCCGCGCGCGTCGTCATTTTTCAGCATGATTCGGATACCTCATTGTTGCGCTAACCCGCATTATTCCTGAACGCATGAATAATGCTTCGGTTAGCCAGAGCGATATTCGCTTCGCGAATATAGCGGGCTAATCCGTTGAATTATACGGAAGACCCCGGTTCAGGTCAAGGGCAACCTGGAGCGCATATAATACCCGCCCGGTGCCTGGGCATCGGGCGGGTATGCTGCCTGGTGGCGTTTGCGTGGGTTACGGGGTAGTCGGCGCCCCGTAGACCTGGATGCCACGGAACAACGCGCCACCGTTACTGCCGCTGGCCGGCGTCGTGAAGTTGAATCGTACGTACTTGGCTTTGGCATTGATGGTGGCTGTCCAGAGACCATTGGAATTCGACGCCGTGGCCGGCGCGGAGTATGTCGAATCATCAGTAGACACCTGAACTGTCATCCCTTGCGGTGACCAACCACCGCCATCATTAAATAACGCTTTCGCTGAAGTGATCAGATAGGTACTCCCCAGGGTCATTTTGAGGACGCCTGTCTGTCCCGGACCATCCAGATACAAACGCGCGTCTTCCGGCGCATCATTCCGGTCGGTCCGCTTGGAATCCCAGATGGCGGATTTCAAACCGGTTGCCAGATCTTTATCCCAACTACGCCAGTTTCCTGACACGACAGCTAACCGAGCGCCACCCGACCCATAGTAGCCGATGGGATATGCCGGATCGATGCGTTTCGGATTCAGCGAGTAAATATCGAAGTTTTGAATCAGGACCGAGCTGTTCGGGCCGGTGGAGCCGATGGGCCGCGGATCGCCGATCGACTTGACGATGAAACGGACATACTTGCCACGTTTGGTTGAGAAGGTTTTTGTCAGCGAGGAGCTGGTGTTTCCTGATACCGACAATGCCAGGGTCGTCGGTTTCCCCAAATCACTCTGCGTATCCGAGACATAGACATCGAAATCCTTCGGGGTACGGCGGGTGCCGTTTGAAGTTCCTGCCACGTCATCCCAACACGAGACCATACGGATTTTGTTGACTAATTGCGATGACGCGAAGGTGAAGTCCCAGCTTTTCGGAAGCGAAGTCAATGGATCGGTATTATCAAAATTCACGTTATAATAGTCAGTAAATACATTGCCGGTGACCGTCGTTCCCGGGAAGATACTCATGTCGACGTCGGAGCCGCTGGGGTAATACAATTGCATCCCGTTGGCGCCCGGCAAGCCTGAAAGCTCACCGGCCGGCACGTCGCTGATTTCTACATGGCCATCGACGTAGCTACTGATGACTTTATTGCTATGGCGGAAATCATAATCACTCGTATCATACAGCACATTGTCGTAGGTCTGCGCATAAGTGGCGTCGCCGGCTGAGGCGGCGTGCGCGCCATCGGCGCAGAGGAGCGCGTCACTGGGGGAGGTTATCAAACCCAGTGCTGATCCACTGTATTTATTGTTGTAGACATAGGCATTTTTGATTTTTGTGCCGGCAGTGGGGCACATCAGTACGCCTTTGTCCAAGCCCAATGACCCCCATACGGTGGTGGAGGTCGGGAGCAATTCGTCCTGGTCCTGGGCATACATCAGCACAGAAGTTGCAATTTGCTTCTGATTGTTCAGGCAGGCAGTTTGTCGCGCCTTTTCCCGTGCTTTGGCAAAAACCGGGAACAGGATCGCCGCGAGGATCGCTATTATGGCGATGACGACCAGGAGTTCGATCAGGGTGAAACCGAAACGTTTCATGAGAGCCTCCTTCAATAAAATATCATTAATTATACCAGCGGACTTCAACAGCGTCAAGATGGAAGTGCCCTTTTTATGGACAATTTGACCTCTGTACGCCTGGCATCTGATACAGAAATATTGCAGTAGTGTGCTGCAACAGTGGAAGGATTTTATATTAGCGACGCCCGAAAGAGCAACCTTGACAGTCAATGTGTCGTCCTGCACAATACTGTAATGCAACATGGTACGTTTATCTTCTCAGTGCATGACTTGACCCGCTACATCAAAACCCTGTTGGAGCGTGAGCGCACGTTGCAGGGCGTGCTGGTGCGCGGAGAAATCAGCAATTTGAAGTACCACTCCTCCGGTCACGTCTATTTCACCTTGAAAGATGAAGCCAGCGAACTGCGCAGTGTGATGTGGCGTGATCGCGTGCGTGAATTGACCGTGCGTCTTGAGGAGGGAATGAAGGTCGTCGCGGAAGGCAATATTACCGTCTATGAGCGCAGTGGGCAATATCAGTTAAGCGTATTCAATGTGCAGGCGGAAGGTGTGGGCAACCTGTATCTGGCTTTCGAGCAATTAAAGCGTAAACTCGAGATGGAAGGCTTATTCGATCGCGCGCGTAAGCGGCCACTCCCTTTTCCTCCGCGACGCATCGCCCTGCTCTGTTCCCCCACCGGATCCGTGCTCCACGATTTTATTACCATCAGCACTCGTCGTTGGGCCGGACGACGCATCCTGTTGATACCGACTGTCGTGCAGGGAGTGCCGGCGCCGGCGAGTATTCGTCATGCATTGACGCTTGCTGCAGCGACGCCCGGTGTCGATGTGATTGTGTTGGCGCGGGGTGGGGGATCGTTTGAGGATTTGGCCTGCTTTAATGATGAGAACGTGGCGCGCGCGATAGTGAATTCTCCAGTGCCGGTCGTCAGCGCCATTGGGCACGAAACCGATTTCACCATTGCCGATTTTGTTGCCGATCTGCGCGCGCCAACTCCCAGCGCCGCCGCTGAATTAGTCGTGCCTGATCTACAGGGGATCGATGAATATCTGAGTACCATGCGCCGACGATTACGTGTCCGCGTGCACGGCAGACTGGATGCCGCGCGTCGCGATTTGGACCGTCTGCGCTATCATCCGGCGTTGCGCGGTCCGCGGACGGTCGTTCAGGATCGTCGGCAGACTATCGATCTATTGTCTGAGCGTCTTGCCACACGCCTGAAAACACGCCTGGATCGCGTCACGCACTCCCTGGCAGCTCTCGAAGGTCGTCTCTCCGCCCTTGATCCACGCGGAGTGCTACAGCGTGGTTATGCTTTGGTCACGCGTCCGGCAGACGGCACCCTCCTGTCCTCTGTTCGACTTGCTACTGCAGAAGCCGAACTCACTATTCAGTTTTACGATGGGACGTTGCGCGTAACGCCGTCACCTTCAGAAGGAGTTCCTGATGTCTGATAATCTGATTTCGCCTCTTGACCAGGCAATGTTGAGGGCGATTCTGGACGGGCTGGTAGACCCCATTGTCTTTTGCGACACCACGCACACCATCCGCTACATGAACCAGGCCGGCATCCGTCAATATGAAAAGCGCGGGGGGGCATCGTTAATCGGGCAATCGCTTTTGACCTGCCATAACCCCACATCATGCCGAATCATCCACGAAGTGCTGAACCTCTTTTACGGTGGGGAGAATGATCATCTGCTCAGCGATAAACCTACCCGACGGCTCTATATGCGCGCGGTGCGTGACGCGCAAGGGGAAGTTATAGGATACTATGAACGTTTTGAATATCCGAAGGAACCGGCATGATTCGCGTTATTACTGTTCAGGATTGTTCGGAAACCCTGATGTTTGCCGCGTCCGAGTTGGCGCGGTACTTACGCTTAATCTCACTTGCCCCTGTGGCTGTCGAAGTCGTATGCACGAGAGTGCCGACGCAATGCGGGATAGCGTTACGCATCGATGACACACTGGATGCAGAGACAGACGCGATTGCCATCGGGGTTGTCCGCGGAGCGGGTACGATCACGGGCGGCAACACGCGCAGTGTACTGCTTGGCGTCTATCGTTTTCTGTATCATGTTGGTTGCCGCTGGGTTCGTCCTGGCGCGGATGGGGAGTTCCTCCCCCGGGTTAACCTCGACGTGATCACAATACAATGTCATGAGCAGGCTGCGCACCGGCACCGTACCATTTGCCTGGAGGGCGCTGTCAGCCTGGAGCATGTGCTGGCCATGGTCGATTGGGCGCCCAAGGTAGGCTTCTCCGGTTATTTTATCCAATTTCCCGACGGGTTCAACTTTTTCGATCACTGGTACGCGCATCATGGCGCGCCGCTGGGACAGCGCGAACCATTTTCACAAGAGACCGCGCGGGCATGGACTATCACTATTGAGCAGGAGATTCAGAAGCGCGGTCTGGTGTATCATGCGGTCGGGCATGGCTGGACGTGCCGTACGCTGGGCATCGAGGCCTCCCATTGGGATCCGTATTATCAGCCTTTGGCGGCGGAAGACCGTGCCATGATCGCTGAACTTCAGGGTCAGCGCGCATTTCTATGGGACCGGCCGATGTTAACCAGTTTGTGCTTTGGCAATCCGACCGTCAGGCAGCGCATGGTCGACACCGTAACGCAATATGCCCTGCAGCATCCTGAAGTGGATCTGCTCCATGTCTGGTTAGATGACGGTGGGGAGAATAAATGCGAATGCCCCCTTTGCCGGGAGCATTTGCCGTCTGATTTGTATGTACTCCTGCTGCACGAGTTGGATCAGGCGCTGTCCGCGATGGGATCTACGCAACGCATCGTGTTCCTCGGATATAGCGACTTATTGTGGCCGCCAGTAGAACAGTCCGTGGTGTTGAATCCCGCGCGCTTCGTCTTCATGTACGCAAACTCCCGTGGGGCCTTTACAGAAACACTCGCTGATGCGTCAACGGTGGCGCAGATTCCTACTTATCAGCGAAATCGAAATCAACTCGCGCGCACCGCGAACGAGTTCCAGGGGTTCTTGCGCGGGTGGCAACAGTTTTTTACTGGCGACAGCTTCCTCTTCGAGTATTACGGCATGGATAGCGTGAAGATGGTTTTGAATCCGTTCGCGCTCGCCGAGGTCATCCACTCGGATATCCAGCATTTGCCTGCGCTCGGGTTGCAGGGGTTGGTCAGTTGCCAACTGCAACGCGCCTGTTTTCCCACAGGATTACCGACCTACCTGCTGGGGCAAACACTGTGGGATGACCAGCAAGCGCTGGATGACGTACGAAACGACTACTTTTTTGCCGCTTATGGCGCGGATTGCGGCTTATGTAAGGAGTTCATCAAAGTTGCAGGTGAGGAAATCGTAAAGGCAGTGCGCTTCAACGGTATACTCCAGACCATACCGACCTGCGAAATACATTTTCTCAAACTCGAAGGGATAATCCGCGACTTCACACGCGTGGTGGAACGCAACCTGCACCTTGAGAATCCGTGTCATGCGCGTTCCTGGTACTACCTGCATTGGTACCTGCATCTGCTTACTGGATTGCTCGTACTCTTTCGACTGATCGCCGCGGGGAGTGATGAGGTTTATGGCGAATGGCAGCGTCTCCGTGCTGATCTGATTGCTCATGAGTCCTGTTATCATGCGGTATTCGATCTCTGGAGTTTTCTCGCAGTGTTTCACGCCTATCTCATCAACGGTCAGTATTCTACAGCACCCGAGAAGGTTATACAGTAGACGCTGCGCGTTACCCACAGCACCAGAAGATTCTCCACCCTGCATTATTCATAACATTTCGAATAATGCCACAGTTAGCCCGGCAGTCAATAACTTCATGAATAATCCGGGCTGCAGATGGAAAATGGATTATGATGATGTTAATTAGCGAAAGTGGCCCTCCGCGAACGGAGGGCCACTTTTTAATAGTTCTGTTCTGACTGCCCGCACGTTAGTGCAGGCTTGTGTTGCGGGTTAGCTGCAACCGCTCGTACTCCCGCAGTTCAAGCATTTGTAACAAGATCCGTTGCGCACCATTATTTCGCCACAGGTGGGGCAGGGGGGCGCGTCGGACTGGTTATCAAAGCTGATGTTTTTCCCTTCGACGCGGCGTACGAGTTCCGCTACTTCCTCATCGATAGTCGGAGCGGCGTCAGCGGTGAACAGCGTCTCTGTGTCTGTATGTTCATCCTCAACTGTGGTCGACGTGACGTAGCGCGCAGTGATTTCTTTGGGTAGGTATTTGATCGCCAGCCAGCGGAAGATATAGTCTACGATGGATTTGGCCATCGGAATCTCTTTATTGTTCGTCCAACCTGAGGGTTCGAAACGGGTGTGGCTGAACTTATCCACTAAGGCCTGCAAAGGAACGCCATATTGCAACGCCAGAGAGATGGCGATGGCAAAGGAGTCCATCAACCCGGAGACAACCGACCCTTGTTTGGACATTTTGATAAAGATTTCGCCGGGCGTATTATCCTCAAAAAGTCCGACCGTCAGATAGCCTTCATGCCCGGCCACGCTAAATTTATGATTGATAGCCTGACGTTCATCCGGCAAGCGGCGTCGATAAGCCTTGACCTCGCCGATAGTTTCAAGTATCTGGGAAGTGCTGACACCGCCTTTGCCGTCTTGCTTCGTGGTCAGCGGTTGCTGGCGTTTGCTGCCGTCGCGATAGATGGCGACCGATTTCAAACCCAGACGCCAGGCTTCGACATAGAGATCGACGACTTCTTCAACTGTTGCCTCGCGCGGCAGGTTCACTGTCTTGCTGATCGCGCCGGAAAGGAAAGGCTGTGTGGTCGCCATCATCCGCAGATGGCCCATGTAATGGATAGAGCGCAGGCCATTCGCTGGCTTGAATGCGCAATCGAAGACTGCCAGATGCTCTTCCTTTAATCCTGGTGCGCCTTCAATAGTGTCGTTCTGTTCAATATAGAGCAAGATATCAGTAATTACGGCTTCGCTGTACCCCAGTTGTTTCAGGGCTTCGGGCACCGTGTGATTGACGATTTTGAACACTCCACCGCCGGCAAGCTTTTTATACTTTACCAACGCAATGTCCGGCTCGATGCCCGTGGTGTCGCAGTCCATCATAAAGCCAATCGTGCCGGTGGGCGCGAGTAATGTGGTCTGCGCGTTGCGGAAGCCGAATTGCTCTCCGACTTTAATTGCTTCGTCCCATACCCCGCGCGCGGTCTTGATCAATTCCTTCACGCTGCGTAAGCGTTCTATACGGTCGACCTGGGCGCGGTGTTTATTCATGACACGCAGGAAGGGTTCGCGGTTCTTGGTAAACTCACTGAAGGTACCCACACGTGAGGCGATCTCCGCGGAAGTTTTATAGGCCTGTCCGGTCATGATCGCGGTAATAGCGGCAGCCTGAGCCCGACCTTCATCGCTGTCGTATGGCAGCCCGTTTGCCATCAGCAATGCGCCGAGATTGGCGTATCCGAGGCCCAACGGGCGGAATCGTTTAGAGTTCAGCGTGATCTGTGGGGTGGGATAAGACGCGCGGTCGATGATGATTTCCTGTGCGAGAACCATAATGGTGACCGCGCGACGGAAGGATTCGGTATCAAACTCGCCGTTCTCCTTACGAAACTTCATCAGGTTCAGTGAGGACAGGTTACACGCGCTGTCGTCCAGGAACATGAATTCAGAGCACGGGTTGCTGGCGTTAATACGTCCGGAATTGGCGCAGGTATTCCAATCGTTGACCGTGGTGTCATATTGCATACCCGGATCGCCGCACAGATGCGCCGCTTCAGCGATGTCGCGCATCAGGTCGCGCGCTTTGTATGTATCCATAAGCTCGCGCCCGACAACTGAGCGGGTCACCCATTCCTTGTCGCGAATCCAGGCATCCATGAAATCATCGGTGACGCGAACACTGTTGTTGGAGTTCTGGAACATAACACTGGTGTATGCTTCACCACCGAAAGAGCCGTCATACCCGGCGTCAATGAGTGCCCAGGCCTTCTTCTCTTCACGCGCTTTGCACTGGATGAAATCCCTGATATCCGGGTGGTCGATGTTGAGTATGACCATTTTCGCGGCGCGGCGGGTGCGGCCGCCGGATTTGATGACCCCGGCAAAGGAGTCATACCCTCGCATGAAGGAGACTGGACCGGAGGCATACCCACCGCAACTCAAGCGTTCGCGACTGGAACGCAACGCAGAAAAGTTGGTGCCGGTACCGGAGCCATACTTGAAGAGCAGGCCTTCCGTTTTTGCCAATCCCAGGATGGCGTCCATAGTGTCCTGCACGGAGTTAATGAAACATGCGGAGCACTGCGGCTCAACTTCTGTGCCGACATTAAACCATACCGGGCTGTTGAAGGCTGCCTTCTGATACAGTAATAGATGCGTCAACTCGTCGGAGAAAATGCGCGTTTCGACGTCATTGATAAAGTACCCACCATCCTGCCCCCAGGTCGTTATAGTGCGTACAACGCGGGAGATCAAGCTCTTCAGGCTCTTCTCGCGACTATTCTGCCCGAGTCCGACCTTGAAATATTTAGCGACCACGACATTCGTTGCCATCTGCGACCAGAAAGCAGGCATTTCGACGTCATTTTGTTCGAAGATAATCTCGCCGTTTTCCGCCGTGATGCTGGCATAGCGATAATCCCATTCGACTTCATCGAAAGGGTGAATACCTTCATTCGAAAAATAGCGCGGAATTCGCAGGACGCCGGCAGGATCCGGGCCAAATAATCCACCAGAATCCGGGACATTACTTCCATTTGCTGGCAATTCAAGGCTAGCCATGATGGGGATCTCCTTAATTACGGGATAAAGCAAGACGGGAGGTGGCGCTGGTGGGCGGGTAAAATACGGGAACCGCGACCCCTCCGCAACGTGTAGAGTAGTACAGTCCTCTGGAGGTTAATTTTCCAGATGGAACAGAGATTGTTGCCCCAGGGCCGCATGATCCTGCTGCGAACGTTCGATCACGCGTTGGATTTCATCTAAAAATGAACTCAGATCGCGGAATTCTTTATATACGGAAGCAAAACGAACATAAGCGACTTCGTCGAGAGTGCGCAAGCTTTGCATCACCAGGTCACCCAACATGGCCGCGGGGATTTCATCTTTCAATGCATCGCGTAACGCGCGCTCAATCTCATACACGGCTTCTTCGATTTGCTCCCGGCTGACCGGACGCTTCTGACAGGCCTTAGTTATCCCAGCAAGCAACTTTTCCCGGTTGAACAACTCGCGGCGACCATCTTTTTTGATGACATACAATTGCGGCTCTTCGTGGCGTTCGTAGGTCGTAAAACGGCGACGGCAATCCTGACACTCGCGGCGGCGACGAATTGTACCCTGATCGTCGTTGGCACGGGTCTCGATGACGCGAGTATCCTCAGCATGGCAGAATGGGCAGCGCATAGTCGTAAATCCCCTTGCTGTGAAGTACCTTAACAAAAACCGCGAACACCTATATATGGGGGTCAATTAATACTACACCCCCAATATTAGGGTGTCAATAGGAAAAAATGGATTTTTGCCCAGGTTTTTTAGAAGGCAAAATATGAAGATAGACATATACTTGGGGCGCACAATATGCCAGTTCAAGTCTTCACATTTGCCCTCACCGACCGCTTCAGCTACACTATGTTTCTATGCCACGAACGAACAGACCGCAATCCGATCTACTCATTGTGTCTCCGGGGCGGGATCTTCCCTCCACGGCGCTGCCCATGTCTCGCGCTGAGATGGCTGAGCGCGGGTGGGACGCATGCGACATCATTTTTGTCACCGGCGACGCCTACGTGGACCATCCGTCGTTTGGGGTAGCGCTTCTCGGGCGTTTCCTGGAAGGATTGGGCTACCGCGTCGGAATCATCGCACAACCAGATCTGGACGACCCCCAGGCTTTTCACGTCCTGGGGCGCCCCATGCTGGCGTGGGGGGTCACAGCCGGTAATTTGGATAGTCAGTTGATGCGTTCTACTATCATGCGTAAAGCGCGCCATGATGATGCATATACGCCTGGTGGAGAGGCTGGGCGCCGTCCCGCGAATGCATCCATCGTATATACTTCTCGCGCGCGTCAGGCCTATAAAGGCGTGCCGGTAATTCTGGGTGGTGTGGAAGCCTCGCTGCGACGTTTCGCCTATTATGATTATTGGACTGATAAGGTTAAGCGTTCGTTGCTCATTGACGCCAAAGCGGATCTCATTGCCTTCGGCATGGCGGAACGAGCGATCGCAGAAATTATGAACTGCTTACGCGAAGGTCGCGATTGTGCTGGTATTGCTGGCACGGTCGAAGTGCGTCATACGCTTGATGGTCTGGACCCGATCCTGGAACTGCCGACATTCGACCAGGTTGCTGAAGTGACAGGAGAGGGGAAGAAAGCCTTTTCCGCGATGATGCGCGACATTCACTTGCATATGGATCCCGCCGACCCAACGATCCTTGTCCAGCGCCACGGGGATCGCTGGATCGTCGTGCATCCTCCGGCGGTGCCGTTGACTACCGCGGAACTGGATGCAGTCTATGCGTTGCCTTTCACCCGCGTGCCGCACCCGCGTTACGGCGAGGCGCACATCCCGGCGTATGCGATGATCAAGGACTCCATTACCACCCACCGCGGGTGCTATGCCGGGTGCAGCTTTTGTGCCATCGGGGCGCACCAGGGAACGGCCATCAGCTCACGCAGTCGAGAGAACATTCTGGCGGAGATCACAGCCCTTACCCAGCATCCGGAATTCCACGGCACGGTGAGCGATCTGGGTGGGCCTACGGCTAATATGTATCGTACCGGATGCAAGAAAGGCCGCACACGCTGTGCGGGAAAAAGCTGCCTCTACCCACACATTTGTCCCAATCTTAACACCGATCACGGACCATTGCTGGCACTGATGAGTGCGGCGCGCAAACTCAGAGGAGTGCGCCACCTATTCGTTGCCAGCGGGATTCGCGTCGATCTGGCGCTTTCTTCCGGAGCTCACGGGTATATAGCGGAACTTGCGCGTCACCATGTGAGCGGACGCTTAAAAATCGCTCCGGAGCACATCACGCCACGTGTGTTGCGTGCGATGCGCAAACCTGATTCGACCCTTTACCACGAGTTTGTGCAACGATTTCAGGCCTGCGCGCGCAATCTACGCCATCCGCATCAGGTCGTCGAGTATTTCATTAGCGGCCATCCTGGGTGTACCCTACGCGATATGGTTGATCTGGCGCTATATTTGAAACAAGCCAATATAACACCGGAACAAGTTCAGGATTTTTACCCCGCGCCGCTGACGCTTGCTGCCGCGATGTACTATACCGGTGTCGATCCACTGACTGGTGATCGCGTCACCGTGGCCCGTACCGACAATGAAAAAGCACAGCAACGCGCACTTTTGCTCTGTCACAAACCGGAATTCCATCGCAAAGCCCGCGAGGCGCTCCTTGCTGCCGGGCGTGCGGATCTTATAGGCAATGGTCCTGGTTGCCTGGTTCCTGCTGAAGGCGCGGCTTCCCCGTCCCCTTCTCCGCCACGTAAACCGTTCCGACCCAGGAAACGGTAATCTCTACTTTGGGCCAGGCTCTACTTACCCGGTGTGCGGAATACCGGCGTGCCTGTACGGCAACCTGTTCAATCATGATACCGTTGGCCTAACACCATTGCGCTTGATAAGGTTAGTCGTATAATATGGAATAATAATCGAAAGCTATTGTCATCGGGCGATTCGATGACAGAATGATTATCGGTTAACCCGAGTTAACCGATGAAGAGGAAGGTAGGCCATGTTGCATACTCGTTTGCTGTCCGTTATGGTGGTCGTCGCGTTTATCGCGTCGCTTCTTGCGCCTTTCACGTTGTACGCCGAGGCGCCAAAAGAGCAATCAGCTACGATGGCAAAAATGGAAGTGACTCCTCCAATGCGTGGCACCGTGACGATTGTCGAAGCGAATGGGCGCTTTGCACTCAATTTGGGAGGGGACGATGCCTTGTATAACCATGCGGAATTATTGGTGATCCGCAACGGCACGATACTCGGGAATGCGAAGGTCTACCACGTTGGCCCACTGACGCACAAGCAGAACTCCTAGGGAAGGACAAAAGCGTACAACTGCAAACCGGCGATACGGTCTTGGTGCAGTTCAATCCCATACCACGCTCTGTTCGTCGCCATCATCCACAGAGTGGTTCTGATATGAGTTTGAAATGCGAAAAGCAATTCGTGGCGCTGTTAACCCTAATCGGTGTCGGCTATGTGGTCGCAATCAATCGACACGATGCGAAACGCAATTAATCCGCTTCACTCGTGAAGCGAAATATTCTTCATCTGCGTGAAGCTCCCATACCAGTCGCGCCACCGATCACCCGGTGGCGCAAGTGGTTTGTGAGCGTTGTCGACGCTTACAGGCGCCGGTGTGAGGTCCTGGTCTTTTACGGTGTTACTTCCACCTCATACAGCATCCGTGCATGCCCCTCCGCATTGGTATCCATGGGAATGCCGATATATGCGCCTTGCACGTTCGCCTCATAGCGGCAGGGGATTTCTGTCAGACGGCGTCCACCGGGAGAAAGCCCCCATACACGCACCTTTTTCTGTTCAAGAAACAGATCAACTTCTGCTTTGCCGGCGCGTACGAGATAGGGTAGGGATCCCCAGGCGAGCAGCACTGTACGTGCTTGATCGCCGAACTGGGCGCCGGTATTTTGCAGGTCAGTGAGGTGGGTGATGAGCAATCTGCGGCTTGCCGTGAGTGGTTTGCCGTCCAAACTAGACACCCATACGGTAGCTGGCGTATCTCTAATGGCGATGTTTACCCGGCGTGTGACGATAGTCGTCCCTGTCGGCGCACATCCACCGACGGTGCAGGGGGCGTCGACGACGAATGTATCCGCGGGGCCATCCAACCGCACTTCTCCTGTTTCACTCGTCAGGCGTTGCGCGGACAAGTCGCTATGCGCATCCTTTAGCCATCCGCGTTGCTGATATTCCGCGAGCACGCGGGTTCCGGTTTTTTCCGCATATGGGTCATCCACTGTCGTGAACGCGGGCAACGGCAGATCAGATTTTCCGACCGTGCCGGTGGGAACAACCTCGGTGCCGACACGGGTGATCCATGCCAGATTGTTCCAGGGAGGAATGACGTTGCGAGCGGGGGCGTTGTGCAGAACCTCCGATGTGAAGACCAGGGAGACGGCATGCGGAGCTGGACGTACATCCCCACGCCGGAATAGCAGTATCGCGGCACGGTCTGCCGCTTGATTGAGTGGATCGGCAGCCAGATCAAAATACCCGAGCGGGCGCGGAGTGAACAGGTTGTCCTGAGTGTGGCTGTATGCTAAACGCCATAAGCCTCCCCAGTCCTGTAACGCGGCCAACGCGCCGGTGATGATGCCGCCTTCTCCGCGATACCGAAAAGGTGCAGCGTAGTTGTATTCAGTGAGGGTGAACGGTTTCTCCAACAGGCGGATGAAAGCACTCTGTCGACCGCCGACTGCACCCGCAGTCAATGGGCTGTCACTGTCACAACGCGATGGCAGATTCCATGCATGCTCCAAGAATTGGGGGTGTGCCGTATAAAAATGATCATCAACATAGTCGAAAGCGCGACGCACGCCTTGCATCTGTACCGGGTTCACCCAACTGTTGCAGTCGGTGAGCAACGCAGTGCAGTGCAGGTCATCACGCAGCATTGTGGCGGTGCGAGTGAGGAAGGTCATCTCGGTGTCGGCCAGGAAACGACTGAGTTGTTGTCCTGTCGTAGTATCGTCGAGTTTCGTAGGTAGAGGAGCTGCGGGCAATTGTTGCACAATGCGCCAGCGTTGCCATGCCTGTGTCCAATCCGGCTTTACGCGTTCCGACAGTTCCCCGATGTAGTTCCCCTGATTATCTTCGTTACTCAAACTCAACCAACCTAACGCGGGGTCCTGTGCCCAGGTCACGCCCGTGTAGGGGTTCAAATGTCCGAGAAGCGCGCGGGCAAAGCTCAAATAATTCTGGTAGGCGCGCGCATTGACTGGAATAGCCATCTTATATTCATTCATATCGACATCGCCCTTCGCACCGTCCCAGATGACCGAGGCGGGTACCGGGCGCGAAACATAGAGGTCAGTTGTGATATAAATGCCGCGTTGCTTGAGCGCAGCAACGAGATAGTCGAGTTTGTCGATTTGCTCCGGACGTAAGCGCACATCATTACCAGCGGCACGGTCGACCAACTCACCTTCATAATGATGCAGCCGAACTGCGTTATATCCCAGGCGCTGTAATCGTGTAGCGAGTTGGTCGGCTTGTGCATGTGCAAGGTATTGCCCGGTAAAGCACAGGTTGACGCCGTAGAAGCGTACCGGCTCTGTTGGATGCTGGGTAAAAGCAAAATGGCCGGTTGTATCAGTGGTGATTCGGCCAAATTTGCCGGCCGGCGCATGCCAGGGGGTTATTGCGGTAAAGTCCAGCGCGGACCCGGCGATGATTTCCTGTTCTGCATCGAGGGGAATCCACTCGGGTCCCGCCGCCAACGTGACCGGGCCGTCGTAACCCACCGCGATCCCGCCAGGTGCAGTAAGGGTGATCTCCAGTTCCAGCGCCTTCCCTGCTGGCCATACCGGCGCTGTGACATATTGTGGACCGATGCGCAGTGAAAAACCACCTCCCCACTGGCGATCATCCTGCACGAGTACTGGTGTTGGGGTAGTAAAGTGAAACTGCAGTCGAGATTTATCGGGGAAGTCAAGGAACAGGTTGGTCGTTAGGGCAGCGTGCAGACCCACCTTCTCAAAGGTGGCGGGAAACGGAAGAGTTATAGTGTCCATAGTAAAACTGCCGCCCAATACTTTACCGATCGAAATAGGGAGGTCAACATGCAGGCTATTAAGCTTCAAGTCGGCACACGGCAGAAGACGATAGCTCAGATGCAGACCATCGACCACGCGCGTACTGCGCAACTCAACATCCACCAACCCACCACCTGGCGCACGGATTTGGCCACGTGCCACCCCCTCGGTCACCGTGGAATTGCCCGCCGGCTGCATGGTTGCATAACGCCAGTCCGCTTCGAACAATCCTGGTGTCAACGTTCCTACCGCTGCCTCTCCAGCTTGTATCCGTATCGCACCCGCGGGCGAAATCACCGCCTGCCACCCTGCCAGAGCGGGTAGCGCCAGGCTGAAAGCGAGAAAAAGGAGGATTGTGCGCATACATATCACCTCTGCATAATCCTACAACACGATGCAGCGTCTGGCAATTGTAAACTTCATGTACATGAAGCAGATTGTCCGCTATTTAGAGTTTGTCCCAAAGTCCGGGATATTTCATCTCACGCAGATTTTCGGGGCAGGCGCGAAGCAATTTCGACTGTATCGAGAAGAGACACACGAGAAAATCGCAACAAAGTCTGGCGCAAAAAGATTCCGAGAGGAAGTATCCCGGACTTTTAGACAGGCTCTATTTATGTGCTCATGAATGATGCCAGCTAGTCGCAATAGCAGTAGAACAGCGAAAACGGCTATACCGCTGGCGAGGGTAAAATTATGGTGCTTTTCGTCTACCCGAATAACGGGTATTATAGTGGCGTGTTGACCGCATACCCTTCGTTGGGTGTCACCATCACTGAAGGAGCCGATTATTCAACTCGATGATTTTACGTTAACGCTTGGTCAGCAGAACTACATACCGTTATTGGTCGGTGGGATGGGTGTTGATGTATCGACGCCAAACCTTGTACTCACCGTTGCACATCTGGGCGGTATCGCCCACATCTCGGATGCGATGCTTCCCGCCGTCGTCGACCGCCACACCGGTACGCATTTCGTACAGGACAAGCGCGCGCAGAGTCATGTGATCGTCCATCCGGAAACCGCGGTGTCCACATTCGATGTGACCGCCGTACATGCCGCAACCTATCAATATATTAGCGCGGTCATGAATCGCAAACGCGGCGAGGGTGGGGTGTTCCTGAATGTCATGGAGAAGCTCATCATGGGCAATCCGCGCGCCACGCTGACAGCACGTCTGATAGCGGCGATGGATGCCGGGATTGATGGCATCACCCTGAGCGCAGGTCTGCATCTCGGCACACTGGATTTGATGAAGTCACACGCGCGCTTCCACGACATCAAGCTGGGCATCATCGTTTCCTCGGCGCGCGCCCTCAAACTCTTTCTGCACCGCGCGGCGAAAGCGGAACGAATGCCGGACTATATCGTGGTGGAAGGTCCGCATGCCGGAGGGCATTTAGGTTTCCCATGCACCTGGTACGATTTTGATTTAGCAACTATTGTCGCCGAAGTGCAACAGTTGCTCGCACAAAACAGCCTACGGATCCCTGTCATTCCCGCCGGCGGCATCTTTACTGGAACTGACGCCGTCACGTTTCTCGAAGGTGGGGCAGCAGCCGTGCAAGTGGCTACGCGGTTTACGGTCACCGAGGAGTGCGGATTACCCGCCGCAGTCAAACAGGCATTTTTTGCTGCCAGACCGGAAGACGTGGAAGTCAATCTCCTCTCCCCAACCGGATATCCCATGCGCATGCTCAAAGGGTCCCCTGCCATCGGCAGTGTAATTGCACCACAGTGCGACGCATATGGGTATGGCTTGGATCAAACAGGCGCTTGCTCTTATCGCACCGCGTATGAGGAACGCCGTCATCTTGAAAATGACAGCGACATACCCTTTGATAAGATTTGCCTCTGCGCGATGATGTACGGGTATAAAGTATGGACCTGTGGGCATACGGTGTCGCGGTTAAAAGAAACCTCACACCGACTGCCGGACGGCACGTATCAATTACTCACTACTGAGCAGGTCTTTCACGATTACACACACAGTACTGACCAACGCATCGAATTACCGCCGCATCTGTCGGGTGAGCTCATCAACAGCGTCAAACAGGTTGTGGGTGCAGCAGTATTATAGTGCCTATTCCGGACGTCGAGACAGGCGCTATCACAGTGTTCTGAGGTCATCTCGCGGGGGCGTTCCTTCCCCAAGCATACGGTAAATTCATTGACACGATCAGGGAAGCATGTTACCATAAGGTATCAGATTTGGCATGGGTGGCTGAGATGATGATATTCGCTGCCACCACCGCGACTACCCTTACCGAGGATGACGAGTAAAGGGCGTCGCGTCGTTGAATTCCTCCAATATGACAGGCAACGGCGAGAAGTATCCCGCGGGGAACGCACTTCATCGCTATCCAACACCTGTCATTTCGGATCGGTTTGATTCACCGGACACGATCAGGAGGAAACCATGGTTAAACAACGCGCGAAATCCACGAGAGCCAGAGTTGCACAGCCCAAACCAGCACCGGTTATTTCTCTGGACGTCACTACACGCGATACTGAAGGCCGTACCCCGCTCCACCTCGCAGCCTTTTTCGGATATGCGATCACGGTCCGTAAAATGCTGACGCAACATGCGGATGTTGAAGCACTCGATAATTGTCAACGTACCCCAGGGCATTGGCCGGCGTTTAAAGGGCACATGGATGTGATAAAAATGCTGGTGGAATTCAGTGCGAATCTCAACGCACGCGACACTGAAGGACGCACGTTGCTGCGTATGGCGATTATTGGCCGTCAACCGGCTATGGAAGCGTATCTCCGAGTGCATGGCGCGATACTCTAGCTCGGATGATTCATGAAGTAATTGACTGCCGGGCTAACTGTGGCATTAGTCGAATTATTATGACTAATGCTACAGCTAGCCGAAGCTTTATCCGTTTCGCGAATAAAGCGGGCTAGATTCCGTGCGGTCCTTACTCGATAACGTTGTTCTACGATCTCAGCGCCGCCGTGACGGCACAAGAGCACAGCAAAGGAAAGGAAGTGCACCATGGGTGACAAATCACCAAAGAAGAATACCAAGAAACCGAAAAAGGACAAGGTCTCAAAGGCGCCGAACAGCAGTCCCACGAAATCCGCTTAATCCGTTTTATTAGTGAGACGGATTAAGTTTCGGCTAACCGAAGCATTATTCGTGTGATCATGAATAATGCTGGTTAGTGGACGAGAGTTGAGAAATTCATAAGCTATTCATCCATAAGATGAGTTATGGATGTAATTTTGTGACGTCTGGTTGACTGTTAATCTATCTGGCCTGGTTGGCGCATCTCGTCAGCCAGGCCCTTTCTGTATCAGCAAAAAGATGAATGCCGTGTCGGAGCAAAAGTGGAAACGAGCAACCCGCATTATGCATGAAAGCATGATAATACTACAGCTCCCATAAATGCGAGATCCCCGCAAATTTACTTACTCAGTTGCCGCAAATCCTGATTTTTGCTATTGTCATGACCTGTATCCGTAATAGAAGGTAAAGACCATTTCCGAGCATCATGTCGGGTGGGGGCATCATATTCGCCAGCAATGGCGGTCCCCGCTCTATCAACTGAAGATCGTTATTCTGCTGCTGGTCATCCTCACGACCATCGGCGTTTCGTTCTACTGGTTAGTGTTGCACTGGTCGATCCGCGAGGCGTTGCTTCAAGTGGTGGAGACAGTGTCGACACTTGGGGGCACCGTACGTCCCACTGATTCGGCGACGTTGGTGGCGACGCAGTGGTTCAATATTTTCTTCATTGTCACTATCCTGTTTGTGGTGCTGTGGGGCGTCACGCTGCTCATTGAAGCGATGGTTAAAGGGGAACTGGTCTACTATTGGGGGACACGCCGCATGGAACAACGGATCACACAACTCTCGCGTCACTACATTATTTGCGGGTTTGGACGCATGGGTAAAGAGATCGCACAGCAGTTCGCGCGGTCGAAAAAACCCTTCGTGGTCGTGGAGCATAACCAGATTCAACTGCAGCCGCTAGAGGATTCGGGGTATCTCTATGTGCAGGGAGACGCACGCGAGGATGAGCAATTGCTGAAGGCCGGCATTAAACGCGCGAAAGGACTAATTGCGGTCTATGCCACTGATGAAGAAAATGTCTACATTACTCTCAGTGCGCGCGTATTGAATCCGAAACTCTTCATCGTCACCCGATCGTCCCACGCCGCAGGTGAGGCCAAACTGCAACGCGCCGGTGCGGACCGCGTCTTTTCACCATATGTGATCGGCGGTCGCCGCATGGCGCAGTCCATTCTGCAACCGATGGTCGTTGAATTTCTGGACACTATCATCCACGGCGAAGAGATGGAGATGGTGCTGGAAGAAGTGAAGGTGACCGCCGCAACGCAAATCTGTGGCCAAAGCGTGTGTGGGGAAAGTGATGTCGAATGTTTGGGTGTCCACCTTTTGGGCATCTCGACGGCCGACGGACGCATGTTGATGCGTGACCTGCAACACTATCCAGTGCAACAGGGAGATACCCTCATCTTACTCGGAGAACCCCATCAGATGCGTCTGGCGATCAAACGATTATCCGGTGGCGAAACCACGCACGGCAATGAGAGCAAATCCACCGGCGTCTGATGGCGGTTGCCCGGTTGTCCAACACGATGTTATTCGATACACTGATATGGGAGCAACGAAAAATCCACATTCATTCGCGAGAATTGGCTCATGATTGCGTACTCGCCTTTCCGGCGAAAAGCAGCATGACAAATGTGAATAGGGAGATAACGCATGCGCACCGCAACGATTGACCGCAATACGGCGGAGACCCAGATCACCCTGACCATTAACCTTGACGGCACGGGGACGGCAACGATCGACTCCGGAATCGGGTTTCTCGATCACATGCTTACGCTGTTTACCAAGCACAGCGGGTGTGATCTCACTGTGCGTGCCAACGGCGATGTGCAGGTAGACGACCATCATCTGACTGAAGATATCGGTATTGCGTTGGGGATGGCGATTAAGCAGGCCCTCGGGGAGAAGAAGGGGATCCGGCGATATGGCGATATTAGCCTCCCCATGGATGAGGCGCTTCTGCTGGCAGCGCTGGATTGTAGCGGACGTCCATTCTTTGTGTGGGAGGTGACGCTGCCACAACCGAAGGTTGGTACCTGGGACACCGAACTGGCGGAGGATTTCTTTCGCGCGTTAGCGGTAAATGCCGGACTCACCCTTCACCTTCGACAACTATCCGGCGCCAACACCCACCACATCGTGGAAGCCGCCTTTAAAGCAGTCGCCCGCACTCTCCGTGAAGCCGTCAGTCTTGATCCGCGCGAAATCGGTGTGCCGAGTACAAAAGGGACGCTGGCATAAACAGGCACGCCCTTCCGGCCAGTTTGCGTCACGCCGATTCATCCGCTGACCCCGATTCTGCAATAATCACCACGGGGCGTCCAGATATTTTAGTGCAAATAAGTACGGCGTGATGACGGCCGACCAGCTTCAGCATAGGACGCAGAGTCTCTGGGATGATGGGAAAGCCGCGTTTCTTGATGACGATGTGTCCGATACCCCGGACGCGCAGCGCGGTATTAACACGCTTCAAACTCCATGGAATGACCTCCAGCACCCGATAGCCGCTGAAGAATGGCGAAGTAATCCAGTGATCTCCTGTCAGGTAGGCAATTTCGGCGTCTAAGCGCCGTAACGCGCATTCGCCGGCCAAACGCTGCACTAAATGAGCACGGATGATCGCGGGGTCTGGTTCGTAGAGCCAGGCGCCGATTTCGCCCAATGCGCTGCTGTGGGCGCCGGCGTCCGTCAAGGTTGCCCCATCCGGCAGTACTGTTGCGCGGCGCGCGCAGGTGCGAAAATCGCCCAACCAGCAGAGCGCTTCTTTACATTCCCCACGCAACGAGATCACTTCCACCTCTGCCCTGCAGTCGCGAAGTATGTGTTCATAATCCAGTGCCGGCGACATTTTAATCGCCACGCGCGGTGCCTGCGCCACTAACCGCAGACACCAGGAAAGGGGAGGGTGGTACGCGTCAGGACGCCGGGCAGCGGCGCGTTCTGCGCGTCGGCTAGGATCTATGAAGATCGCGGAAGGGGTGCCATGATGCGTCAGGAAGGTTGGCAACATCGCGACCACCTCGCCGTCCTGGAAAGTGATCCGTTCCGCTACCCCTTGCACCTGTGCGTTGAGCGTTGCCATCTCCAACGCCAATGGATCACAGTCCACCGCCAGTACACGTGTCGCCGTGTCGGCCAGTGCCAGCAGATCACCACCAATGCCGCAGCACAGGTCATACACCAGGGGCAATCCGGCGAAGCGCATAGCGGTGTGCCTGGCGACCGGGTCCGCTGACGCCATTTCGAGCCCATCGCGTGTGAAGAACAAAGCGTCGGCGCGGGGAAATTTATCCCTGGCGCGCCGGCGCAATTGCCAGAGTTCAATCACGGTGGACACTAACGTCGCCGGATGATTTTGCCGATAGCGTGTCAACACCGGCAGCAGATCATCATCGCGTAGCGGAAGACCCGTAAATTCAGCAAGCAACGCCTGACCCACTGGTGTCAGCAATGCATGCAGTTCCTCTAGCGTCATACCTGAGGAGTTCGGCATATCGCTGTTTACTCCCTGCCACTCGGGTGTGAAGGGACAAGAATGACGCGATTCGTCAAGTGAGAAACAACGTAACCTGTCGAGGATTTATGTCCTTGCGTCCACGATGATTCTTACATTGCACCGGTGAAACCAACTGGAAGGCAATGGGTCTAACTTGTCGAAGAGTAACATACCCTTGATGTGAAAGGAACCTGATTGATGGGTAAATCGACATATCGAGTCTGGGGACTCGGTCTTCTCCTGATGGCCCTGCTCCTTAATGCCGTGGGGAATACCATGGCCTGGGGCGCGCTGGGCAAAGATGAGGTGTTCGGCCTGACGTCTACTCAGGTGGCCAAGGATTACACCGCACAGGAAATCGCCTGCAGCGGGCAATCGAATGTGTTTTGGCCCGGCGAAGCGCTCAGCTTCACCGTGCAGATCGCTAATCAAACCGACAAGCCGTTGAAAGCCCCGGGAACCGCGCAAATTATCGCTTATGGGACAAAAAGCGATCCGTTGGACGGTTGGACGCAGTATGCCTTTAAAATTGCCGATTGTGTTGCCACCCCCATCACCATTGATCTTCCGGCCAAAGGTTATGTTGATCTGGTGATACATCCCGTCATCCCCAAACGTTTCGGCGCCTACGCGCTGATCCTTGATGTACCCGGTCACGGCCGCCAGTTCGGCGCCGCCTTTCTCTACGTGCCGAAAGCCACGCCAGGCAAGGTGAAAAATCCAACCTATGCGTTGGACTTACGAGAAACGACCCCGCAGATGTGCGGTCTATGGCAGCGTCTGGGCATTAAAGGCACGCGCAACGAGTGGGGGTATCGCCAGGGGACACCACCCGACTTCGCGGGACAGATGGCCGAACTCGGGAAGCAATGTGCAATCATGTCGAAGTATGACATCACCGCCATGCTGACTTTGGAAGGCGGCGACTATGGTACCATGCCGAACAGTATGATTCGTTCATTCCTCAACACCGCGGGGGAAGGCAATATGCAGTATCCTGGCGACTTTGTCTGGATGCCGCAGTATGATGAAAATTTCCAGCTGTGGACATATCAAATTGCCAGGCAATTCGGTTGGCCGAATGGACCGATAAATGCCGTGGAGTTGTGGAACGAACCCTGGGAAGGCATTTCCATCTCGGGATGGGGCGCTGATATGCCGCGCTACCGCGAGATCTACGAGCATATGGCGAAAGGTGTGGTGGAAGCCCGCGAGAAAGACAAGACCGAAGTGTTGATCGGTGGGACTTGCTCGTCGATGAATACTGAGGACAAACTCTTTCCTGACGGTAAGGACACATACCTGAAATGGCTGGACTTTACCAGCATCCATTATCAGCCGATGGGCAATGTCCCAGCGCTGATTCCGGCGTGGGTCAACCGCCAATCTCCCCTGGGCAAAGTGCAACCGTGGGATACGGAAAGCTGGATCGCCAACTCTGAAGATCGCGTTGCAGCGGTCATTGCCTCTATGCGCGCGCAAGGACTGAGTCGAACTGCCGGTGTATTGCATGACGTGATTCGCGAGACGACAGACATTCAAATACGCACCCCGACGGGTACAACACCATTGCATACGATTCAGGCCTATCCGTGCGGCGCAGGCATCGCCGCCACACAGTGCTTCATCGGTCAGCGCGATTTCAAAGAATTGCTCTTTAAAAACGGCCTCCCATGGGTCTTTGTCTTCGATGGCCTGCCGGGCGCGGATGGCAAAGCCAATCCGGATGACGGGTCGGTGGTGGTCGTTGGTGATCTGGGAGCGGTGTATGAACGCAATCTGTGCAAATTCCGCAATGTCTTCGGGCTCACAAACGAAAAGCAGCTAGCGCAATTGCACCAGCAACAGGCGGCGCTGCCCGCCGAAGCGCCGAAGGCCACGCACGACAAATTGCAGCGCGATATTACGATCGCGGAAATCCTTACCGGCGCCGCGATGACGCTGCCCGATGGCAAAGGCGCGTTCACACTCTATGATTTTTATGGCAACCCCGTCCCGGCGAAAAAGGGGAAGATCAGCGTACCCTTGAACGGTTACGGTTACTTCCTGCGCACAAATGGCACGGCGGGATCCTTCGCCAGGTTGCTTGTGGCGCTGAAAACCGCCATGATCACGGGGTATGAACCACTGGATATGCAGGCGCAGGATATGACAGCACCCCTGGATAAGCAACCGGGGATGCTGCTGACCTTGACCAACATACTGAATCGACCCATTACCGGCGCGCTATCCGTTACCTTGGGGGATCTCACGCTGGATGCCCCGCGGCAAGTGGTGAGTTTCTCCGCGAATGAGACGAAAAGTATCTTCGTCAAGGTCATCGGCGGGACACCCAATAATCTCAATTCGTATCCGCTGGCGCTCACCTATGATGCCGGTAAAGATGGTGTGGCAACCTTGAGCGACACGATGCATGTCAATGTCATCGCCAAACGCACCATCACCGTTGATGGCAAGTTAGACGATTGGAACGGCGTGTTGCCGGAGATTACTAAAAGCGATGCCAACAGCGGTCCCAATCTGACAGAGAAAGCCTGGCTGCCGTTCGTTAACTTCCCGGATAAATCCGGCACAGGCGTGACGGTTGCGTATCTGGCGTATGATGACGCCTTCTTCTACTTTGCGGCCAAAGTGGCGGATAATACCCCGGATACCAGTGAAGTGCGCATCGCTACCCGGGATGACGACCAGTATTTTTATCCCGCGAGCTACACCCGCGTGGAGAACGAGAAAAAAATCCCCATGACCTGGCCGGATGGAATACGCCGGTATTCCTATCGCAAGAATCCAGATCTTCCCTTTGGAGGCGATGGGGTGCAAATCGCGTTCAATGTGCTCCCCGAGGCCCAAAAAGGATTGATTGCCTATCCGCCGGGCACCATGGAGAAATTTATGGTCCATAAGGATACCGATTATGAATATTACCTGCATCCGGTAGGGGCGCAATATGGCGGCGGTGCGGAAATCTGGCGCCTGTTGGCGCCTGGCGTTCCGCGCAAACATTTCTATCCACGCCAACCGAAGGCCGAGATCGACGGCGGTCCGGTGACGGATGGCAAGCTGGTGGTGGTGCAGGATGGGAATAATCGCATCGTGGAGTGCGCGCTTCCCTGGTCGGAAATCCCCGATGTCAAGGTGGCGAAGGACGCAGGCCAGATGATCAAATTCACCTTCCGCGTCACGGACAATAGTGGTCCAACCTATGAGATGGCCAGCGGGCGCAGCGTCTCCAAGTGGAACCCGTTGACCTTCCATGCCTATTGGGAATCCCACTGGTCGAACGATATTGCGTTCGGCTTCATGAAATAACCCGCGACACCGGTACCCCCGGAGCGCCGGTATCTTGTCGACCCGTGAATCAGGCGGGTCGGCAGGACACCGGCGCTTCGTTGCTTGACAGACCGGGGGTGTCTCCAGCACACTAAGGCAGGAGTTCCGCGTCGGGGATCGCGGGCATAGATGCAGTCGTTATGTCGATAGCACGCACACCACAAATAGTCACCTGGTTGCGCCTGACGGATGTCGCCATCTTGATCAGTTGGTGTATTGTCGCCCACTTCTTTCCCGTAGCGTTGATGTCGACTCAGGGATATGTCACGGCATTTGCCTGGTACATTGCCATTATCACGGTAGGCGGACAGAATCCTCTCTATCTGCATCCGCGCTACCGGATTCTGGTGTCCATGGGGTTGGCGCTGGGGTTCGCCATCATCGTCGATATCTTTTGGGCCGGTGACGGCCATCGTTGGTATACGGCTGGCGGTTTGCACTCCGCTCTCGGTATCGCCGTACTGGGCACCCTGGCCCGTTTTATTCTGGCACAACTCCTGCAACGCCCGGCGATACAAATCGTTCCCTGTCGGCTACCTGCAGTCTTTGCTCCCCTGCTTACTGAGTTGGCGCAACAGGCAGAAATTTTCGTCGACGTACCGTTGGATGACCCGGCCGGCCCGCTGCCGGAGCATCGGTCTGAATATCCATTCTTCGTGGTATTGACGGACCTGCGCGTACGCGAAACCGAGTTCCGCGCTTTGATGCCTTTGTACTCCCGAGTTGATGTAGTGGATATCTGCGCGTTCTATGAACACACGTTGGGGAAAGCTGCGATGGTGAAGACGCCGGAGGGCTGGGTGTTGCCGCATACCTTGCGTGTTCCGTCACCGATGCGCGAGGTGGTGACGCGGCTCTTTGATGTAATCATGGTGCTCATGACATTGCCGATCACACTCCCCATCGTGGCGTTGGCGGTGATGGCCATCAAACTCACCTCCCGCGGCCCTGTCTTCTTTCGCCAGGAACGTGTGGGACGCTACGGCCGATCGTTTATGATAACCAAACTTCGCACTATGCGGGTGGACGCGGATACTGGGGGAGCGCAGTGGGCTGACGCGCGTGATACGCGCTCGACACCAGTGGGTCGCCTGTTGCGCGTGACCGGTATTGACGAATTGCCGCAGTTTTGGAATGTATTGCACGGCGACATGAGTCTAGTCGGCCCGCGACCTGAACAATCAGAGATTGTCAACCGTCTACGGCAGGAAATACCATTCTATGAGGCGCGTTTATTGACGATGCCCGGGATCGCCGGGTGGGCGCAACTGCATCAGGGGGGCGATGTCACCTTGGATGACGTCGCCAACAAGCTGCGTTACGACATTTATTACATCAAAAACGCTTCACTCGCCCTCAATTTGCGCATTCTGCTGGGCACTATGCAAATGCTGCTGCATCTGGCCAAACCGAAGGCGCGTGTTTCCCGTGTATCTGCACGGTGAGCGTGAACGCATAGCCGACCGTCACCCTTAGCCCGCTGTATCCGCGAAGCGAATAAAGCTTCGGCTAGCTGTAGTACTATTCATGCGTTCATGAATAATACTACGGGTTAGTATTTCTCCCAATGTAACACATCGTGCAATGGGCGTTTTTCACGATTCGGCTGTTCGGCGGGGTAGCCAAGCGCTACAACCGCAATAAGTTTGTAGTCGTCCGGGGCGCCAATGGTGGCGCGGATGAAATCCGCATACGGTTTTTTGTCGCCGGCGATCCAGCAACTCCCCAACCCCAATGCGGTAGCGGCTACCAGCATATTTTCGGTAGCTGCGGCGCCGTCTTCCAGGTAGTATTTCGTATCCTGGCAGAGCACTACCACGGCGACCGGCGCCTGGGCCACGAATTTGCCGTACTCCAGCGTCTCCGCTAGTCGACGACGCATGCCGGCCTCGGTCACCACCACAAATTCCCAGGGTTGCACACCGCGCGCGGTTGCGGCCTGACGCGCACAATCAATGATCGTTTCCACCATTTCACGCGGCACCACTGTCTCCTGAAATCGTCGAATGCTGCGCCTGGTCCGCAAAGCCTCTAATGCATCCATAAGCTCTCCTTTTGAACTGTCTTCTCGCTCGTCGGGCACTATCCCTGCCGATAGCGGAATGCTGTGCGAAGATTCACTCGACGCACAAAAAGAACCGGACAGGTCGCACAACCTGCCCGGTTCGTCCCTCGTCCTTACGGACTGTGACAGCTATCCCGCATTATTCATAACATTTCGAATAATGCCACAAATTGCCCGGGAGTCAATTCGTTCATAAATAATCCGGGCTATCCGGTCTTCTATATCGAAATTCGCATAAATGCGGAGTTAACCCGGAATTCCATTTCCAGATGAAAACTCCGGACTAACCGCGGGCTACACCGTTTCAAATTCGGAGTGCTGTGGATTGACCGTCGGTTGATAGGCCGCCAAACGATTCAACGCCTGGACATACGCCTTGGCGCTGGCGTCGATGATGTCAGTGTTCGAACCGCGACCGGTGAAGACCCGCCCGTCCTGATCCTGTATGCGTACGGTGACTTCGCCCAGGGCGTCAGTGCCCCCGGAGATAGAGTGAACTATGTAATCGATGAGCGTGTGCGGCATTTTGGCGACCGCGCTGATCGTCTGGTAAACGGAGTCCACCGACCCCACACCGATCCCTGCCTCCGTGACGACTACACCATTGTCGCGCAAGCGAATGGTGGCGGTAGGCAAAATATCAGAACCACTGATGACTTGCAGGTATTCGATGTGAAAGCGCTCGTCCACCAGCGTCGACTCATCCATGACGATAGATTCCAGGTCGCGTTCGGTGATTTCCTTCTTCTTTTCAGCAACTTCTTTTACGCGCAGCACCACCTTCTCCAGTTGTGCGTCATCGAGGTCATACCCCATCTCCAGCAGTTTTTTCAGGATTGCATGCTTGCCGGAATGAATACCCAGTACTAATTTGGTACCCCCGGCGCCCACATCTTCCGGATTCATGATCTCATAGGTTTCTTTATGCGCTAGCATGCCATGCTGGTGGATGCCCGCCTCATGGGCAAAGGCATTAACACCCACGATGGCCTTATTCGGTTGCACCGGGATGCCGGTGACATCACTTACCAGGCGGCTGGTCCGGGTGATTTCCTTCGTGTTAATGCCGGTGGTGGCGCCAAATAAGGTGGCACGGGTCCGCATGGCCATCACGATTTCTTCCAGGGAGGCGTTGCCCGCGCGCTCGCCCAGACCATTGATGGTACATTCCACCTGACCGGCGCCATGCCGGACTGCGGCCAGCGAGTTGGCCACTGCTAAACCCAGATCATTGTGACAGTGGACGCTGATCACGGCGTCCGCAATATTCGGTACGCGTGACCGAATGGTCGCAATCCGCTCGCCGAATTCCTCAGGCATCGTGTACCCGACGGTATCCGGGATATTGACCGTCGTTGCGCCCGCTGTGATTACCGCCTGGACAATCTCGCAGAGGAAGTTGATGTCGGAGCGTGTGGCGTCCTCTGCGGAGAACTCCACATCATCGCAGAGCGTGCGCGCCAGTTCTACGGCGCGAATTGCCATGGCCAGCACTTCTTCGCGTGTTTTCCGCAGCTTATACTCCATATGGATATCCGAGGTGGCGAGGAACGTGTGGATGCGCCGGCGTGCGGCGGGAGCTACCGCTTCCGCACAGCGGCGGATATCCGACTCATTCGCCCGACACAATCCGGCGATAATTGGGCCGTCGATTTCGCTGGCGATATTGAAGACTGCATCAAAGTCCCGTTGCGAGGAGATCGGGAAGCCCGCCTCGATAACATCGACGCCCAGACGCGTTAATTGGCGGGCAACTTCCAGTTTTTCCGCGATATTCATGCTGGCGCCCGGGGACTGTTCACCGTCGCGTAATGTCGTATCGAAAATGATGATTCTAGTTGACATGGGTAACTCCTGGTCTACCGAACCGGTTGCGGTTTCGGTGCTAAACAGGTCATCCCACTGCACAGGTGGGAGGTGACCGAATAAGGAGGCATCGTTCAGTGCCGCCAACAGGCGGTCGCGTAATTCTGCGGAAGGCTGATAACGCCCCTGCAGCAAATCGGACAGGTATCCCGCGCTGCAGGTAAGCATCCTGGCGAATTTGGCCTGGCTAAGGTTACGCCGGGCGAGTGCGGCAAGTACCGCTTCGCGCCGGGCTGTCACCATGGGCATAGATTGCCCTCCTTCGGTAGTGTTGACTGAATATTATCATAACAATACCGAACAGTCAATACCGTTCTGGGAATATTTCTTCACCGAGTCGCACCGAACTGAAAGCGACAACTCAGATGAGAAGCACGGCATGTTCATGCAGTTTTGTGTGCACTTTTTCTTACAACCGCTCCTCCTGATTCTCGCTTTGCAGATATATGATATCAGCCAAGCGACCAGGCAGGAGTCAGTTGGCTGATGCAGAACACTGTAGTACGGAGGCGGAGTCATTCGTGCGACGTAATCTGCAAGACGAGTTGAAGACTATTGAAGAAGCCTATTTAGCTGGACGACAACTCGCGGACGCGGGTTCTCTGGAAGCCGCTATCCTCTGCTTCGATCAAGTATTGGTGCGCCTACCCCGGCGACGGCGTGATCGCGTCTATCGCATAGAACGTGGGTCAAAATCCGCTCCGCTGCCTGGCGACATTCAATGGCTGCCCGCGATTTTTCGGGATGCTCTGCTGGCCAAAGCTTTCTGTTTGAACGAGCTCGGGCGCTTTCGCGCCGCGTCCAAAGTATTGGAACGCGCGGTGGAGTTGGATCCGGACAACCCACGTATATATGTTGAACTCGGGTTTATTCACGGCTCTCAGGACCATATGGATGAAGCACGGGCGGCCTTTTCCAGAGCTGCATTGCTCGAACCACAAAACGCAGATCACCTGCGTGCGCTGGTGCACATCCTGTTGCTGACCGAACAGTTCGACGAAGCGCGCGATCTTTCACTTGACGCGTTGACAATCGATCCATCCGCATTGGGGTCCTGGCATCACCTGGCATATGCGGAGTATCGTTTAGAGCATTTGGACGAAGCCGTCCGCGCATTGGAGCATGCAGTCGAGTTAGCGCCGACCGACCTGGAAAGTATCATGCGCCTGGCGGGCACCCTGCGTGATTGTGAACGTATCCGTGAGGCCATCGTCTGCCTGGAGACCTTCCTGCGTGCTGTGCCTGGTGAGGAAGAAGCGCTCACCTTAATGACCGAATTGCTGCAGCAGGATAGCGCGGCGCCGGAACTCATTCCCCATGCCCATCGCCTGCTGCTGGCCAACCCGCGCGACACCGTGGCGCTGGACTTGCTGGCCTGGGGTGGGTTTCAGCAAGCGCGCTTTAACATTGCCCTTGGTGCGCTCCGCCGCTTGGTGGTGTTGGAACCGACTCAGAGCTACCATTGGTTCAAACTCGGTATGGTCTACCAGGCACTGGGCAACCTGGAACAAGCGATGGCTAGTTACCTCCGTGCGTTGGGGTTGAGCGAAAACAGCGACATTCATAAGGCGACCATGGAAGCGGTCAGTCTTCTTGACCAGGTGCAGCTTGAGCAGGTCTTCCGTCGCGCGGCGGGCGACCCGGAATTTCGCTATCGGCTACGCGTCGCCCCGGACCGCACCTTGCGTGCGATCGGCTTTTTACTTAGTCCAGTGGGACTGGAGATGCTGCACACCATGGAAATGAATGACGACACTACTCAGATGATGCGCCAACCGACTCCCACGACGAACTGATGACGATGACCCGCGCGCAACGAAATAACGCCGAAATTCGGGTACTGGCGATGTCGGATCAGGCAGCGGTGGCCCGAGAACTCGCACGGATGGGATGCGACTCCGCTACTGTGCTATCTCTGGCGCCGAAAGGTGTGATCCGCTTGGTGCGCCTGGAGCGCGTGCCATCCGGCATGGCACAGATTCTCCGGCAGGAGATGATCGTGGTCGGTGGTGATGCCGCGATCGATGCTACGGGATGTGGCGTGCTCCTCCTCGGCACCGAGGCCCAACTCACAGATTTCTGCACGCGCCACCACACCGGGAAGACTGATCTGTCGGTGATGGCCGCGGTGATTTCGCAGACACTCACCCAATTGACCACGACCGGGAGGGTGCTCCGTTGCGGCGCTTACCACCTGCCGCTGGGCGAAAAAACCTATCTGATGGGCATCCTCAATATGACCCCCGACTCCTTTTCCGGCGATGGCCTCATTGGCGACATCGCTACCGCGGTGCGTCAAGCGGAGGCCATGCTCGCTGATGGGGCCGATCTGCTGGATGTGGGGGGAGAATCTACGCGACCCGGCGCCACTGCAGTGACGCTGGAGGAAGAGATGGCGCGGGTGATACCGGTCATCGCCGCATTAGCCCCGCTAGGGGTCCCTATTTCCGTTGATACTTATAAAAGCGTAGTGGCGGCGGCGGCCCTCGACGCCGGGGCGACTCTGGTGAACGATATCAGCGGATTGCGTTTCGATCCGGAGATGGCGCGCGTGGTTGCCGATGCTGGTGTCCCGGTTGTGGTGATGCACATTCGCGGCACTCCACGCACCATGCAGCAGCACCCGGTCTATGATGACCTGCTGACGGAAGTGTGCGCCTATCTGCGGGAGTCAACCGCCATCGCCGAGGATGCCGGCATTCCACACGATCAGGTGGTGTTGGACCCCGGCTTCGGCTTCGGCAAGACCGTCGAACATAACCTGGAACTCTTGCGCCGACTGCTGGAGTTGCGCTCAACCGGGCAACCGGTGCTCCTCGGTGTCTCGCGCAAATCAAGCATTGGGCACATTCTGCATGATCTCCCTCCTGCGGAACGCGTGGAAGGTACCGGTGCGGCGGTAGCCATCGGCATTATGCACGGCGCCGACATTGTGCGCATCCACGACGTACGCGCGATGTGCCGTGTGGCGCAAATGACTGATGCTGTTGTGCGCGGCTGGGCTCCCCCGCAGTAATAACTCAAATTTTCTTCGCTTCACCGATCCACCTTTTCCTCTGCGTGTCCATGGTAGTCGTCTGACCAACAATTTCAATAAATCTATGTTTATATAATAGTTAGAATAGGTATAAATAATATAGAAATGCAGCGATTGCTGAAGGGAGGCCTGAGATGAGGAATTTACTGCTTACACTATTAGTCGCAGGCGCGATTCTTGGGTTTACCACCAGAACGCGAGCGAGCGTACCCAGCGCATGGGAAGGTGTGATTCAGCCCGCCATTTGTGAGAAGACGGCGTTTGCGGAATCTGCGCACTTTATGTCGCTCGCAGGATATCTGAGATGGCAACATTTTCAACAAACCGGTACGTGGATGACCAGTCGGCAGGCAATGCGCATGACGCGAAGTCAACTCACCTACTGCGCGGTACCCAGAACAATAAATCGGTAAGACCATAAATTTCAAAAGACTGAGCCACAGAGTCCTTATGCTCTGTGGCTCTATTGCGGTCACTACCTCGTATGGCCTGCCTACACTTCCATAATTTCCGCGACTTTATGGTCATGGGCTTGATCGAGCTTTTTGATGAAGTCGTCAGTGAACTTCTGAATCTTTTCCTGAGCCCGTTTGGAGTCGTCTTCCGAGATCTCGCCGGCTTTTTCAATTTTTTTGAGATGCTCGATCGCATCGCGCCGGACATTGCGAATGGCGATGCGTCCTTCTTCGGTCTTCTTCCCGGCGAGTTTGGCAAATTCTTTGCGGCGATCCTCGGTGAGCGGGGGGAGCACCAGACGGATCACCTGGCCGTCGTTGTTCGGATTCAAGCTGAGGTCTGAATTCAGGATGGCTTTCCCAATTGGTCCAAGTAAGGCCTTATCCCAGGGTGTGATGGCCAGGATACGCGGCTCCGGGGTGGCGATATTGGCAACTTGCTCAAGGGGGGTGGGGGTGCCGTAGTATTCCACGGTAATGCCATCAAGCATCGCCGGGTTCGCGCGCCCGGTGCGAATATGCCGGAATTCCTCCAGCGTGGCGTCAACCGCCCCGTGCATCCGATGTTCGGTATCCTTCAGGATATCAGCAATAGTTGGCATAGCATCTACCTCGTGTCTGGAGAGGATGGAGCGGTATGCTTCGCGTATACCGCCTATGATTTCTAGTTATTCAACAGGGAAACACGGCACTCCTTGCGCAAATAGGCGCCTGGTCAGAAAGATTTCATGCGTTGAACCCCATTCGCGACTATGCATTACCTTCGCGGTTCTGCGGTGGAATGCCGGACGATCAGCTTTGTTGGCAGCGTCAATGACTGGTTTTCCGTAAGTTTGCCGGTTATCCGGTCGATGATCAACCGTGCCGCGGCCTGGCCGATCTTTTCCAGAGGCACGCGGAGGGTGGTGAGTATATTGGCGCCACGTCCATCGAACAGTGGATGGGTATCATCGAAACCAATCAGGCTGTAATCCTCCGGTACGCGCAGTTTACCGAGCGATAATATTTGTCGTACCAATAACGCGGTCGGGTCATTTGGGGCGAGAATGCCGGTTATCTCCGGGGTGGCGCGCAGGAGTTTCAACAATGGGTGCCGTACCGTCCAACTCGCTTGTTCGGGTGCGAGCAACTTCACGGTATGCGCGGGGTAAAAGGCCAACTGGTCGAGTTTCGTATCCAATTCATAGGCATGAAGATACCGCGTTGGGTCCAATCCAGCGTCCGCATAGGCCTGTTGATACCCGGGGAGCATCAGATCCTGGTGTCCTCCAAAGGACTTGTTGTCGGGACGCGTGAAATAGAGCAGGTGGCGATGCCCGAGGTCGAGTAAATGCTTCGCTGCAAGCAGACCGCCGGTGTGGGCATCGATGAGAATCGCGGAACAATCTTCATAAGTGCTTTCGAAGGTGAGAATCGGCCGTATGCCGTATCCGGTATTTTGACGCAAATGGGTGAGCAAGGGTTGAAAGACAAAGCGCGGGGTCAGGGAGATGACGCCGTCGACATCCCCGCGACTGAAACTTGCCGGCAATGGTTTCGCATCGCCTTGATCTGCTTTGACCAGCAATAAGCCAAATCCCTCAGGAGTGAGCACATTCCAGATGCCTTCGAAGATCTCGGCATAGAACGTGGAGCGATAGAAAAATGACGGGGAGAAGAGCGCAATAACATGATTGACCACGCGTTTGCCGAAACGACTCAACACCAACCGGCGCGCGCCTTGATAGTGGGCGGGATCGTATCCCATTTCCGTGGCGGCGGTGAGAATGCGCCGGGTGGTATCCGCATTATGAAAATCGGGGTCACGCAACGCGCGGGACACCGTCGCAACACTCACCTGACAGTGCCGGGCGATATCCTTCAACGTAACCGCGCGTCCTTCCGCGTGATGACTGGTGGATGACGACATATAGTTCCTGACTCATCGATTCCGTTGCTCAGCCATGGGGTTTGCTGAGATCAATGGTGGAATTGATCGGAACTTATTGTAACATTTTACAGAAATGCGTGCAAAGTGCCTGTTCTGTCGCTAGCAGCCCGCGGAAAAAGTCTCGTCGGCGCTGCAACCGTCTTTTCGCTGATGCTTCACATGATATCTGCCGTTTATGCCTTAATAGAGTTGCAGATCTCGTGTTCGCCTGACACGAAAATCTGGCATCAGCGCACAATGATACTTTATCCGCAGGCTGCTTGGCTAACAGGGATTCCAACGCGTGATGACGAATTGTACAAGACCCATGAGAAACACAGCTGCGCCAATTTATGCCCCCATTTCCGTGCCCGCTGAAGTCGTCGCGCCCCCCGAGGTGCGCGATTTCGTCGTGCAAGTAACGGTAACCGTTCAGACCGACCCACCGATGCTGCACCTCGCCTGGTCAGCAACGGCCGGAGCGGACAGCTACCGCATATATCGACGGGCGCCCGGGGTGGGGCCGTGGGGACGTGCCGTTGCGGTGTTGCCGGGTGACGCCGCAGGATATACGGATCGGCGGGTCGCTGCAGGTGTTCCCTATGAATATCGCGTGGTGCGTATGCAGCCGGCGGTAAAACCATTGCCGCGTCGGGCGTATGGCTATGCAACAGCTGGAATAGCAGTGCCGCTCCTTGAGCATCGCGGCGTGGTGCTGGTGCTGGTGGACTCCCTGGTTGTTACGGAACTTCGTGAGGAGTTGTCGCGCCTCGAACACGATTTGGTGGGTGATGGCTGGACGGTCATCCGGCGTGATGTCAATCGCTCTGAGGAGCCGACGGCCGTGAAAGCGCTCATTCGTGAAATACATTCCGTCACACCGCTCACCAGCGTGTTTCTCCTCGGTCACCTGCCGGTGGCGAAATCCGGCTGGCTGCGTCCCGATGGACATGATGCACGTCCCTTCCCTTGTGATGCCTATTATGCGGATTGCAGTGGCGACTGGACCGATATACGCGACCTGGGCGTCGGCAATCGCGCAGGTGATGGGATTTTTGATCAGCAGATCATCCCCGGTGACGTAGAGATCGCGCTTGGGCGTGTGGATATGGCCGAACTACCCGCATTCTTGCCTCTGAGCGAGATCGATTTGCTTCGGCGCTATCTCAACAAGAACCACTGCTATCGTCATGGGGTGCTGTCAGCGGCGGCGCGGGCGATCATCGACGACAATTTCGGCGTCTTTCGCGGCGAAGCTTTCGCGCAAAATGGTTGGCGCAATTTTGCGCCGTTACTGGGACCGTCGCAAATTCGCGCTGGCAAATGGAACGCGACAGGGACCGAACGCTACTTGTGGGGCTATGGCTGCGGGCCCGGTGGACATGTCAGTTGCGGCGGGGTCGCCGCTACCGCGGAATTAGCGCAACAGGCCCCGAGTATCCTGTTTACGTTTCTCTTTGGCAGTTATTTTTGCGAATGGGATGTGCCGGACGCGCTACAGCGCGCCGTGCTGGCCTGGCCCGATGGCGGGTTGATCTGTGGGTGGGCCGGGAGACCGAACTGGTTCATCCATGGTATGGCGCTCGGACAAACTATCGGTGACGGCGTACGTCTGGCGCAACGAAATTCTCACTGGCATTACCAGCCGACCAACGGTAGTCCGCGCGGGGTGCATATTGCGTTGATGGGCGACCCCACACTGCGGCTGCACATCGTTCCGCCGCCCGCCGATCTCGCCGCACAACGCCGACCCGACGGCCTGTTCCTCACCTGGCTCCCCGCGCTACCCCCGGTGTTGGGCTACCTGGTGTATCGCGCCGTCGCGTGGAATGGTCCCTACACGCGACTCACCCCGGAACTGGTGACCGACCCCACCTATTGCGATGCACATCCTTCTCGCGACGCAGCCAGTTATATGGTGCGCGCCGTGACCTTGACCACCAGTCCCAGCGGTAGCTATTACAACGCGAGCCAGGGAATCTTTGTGACCATCGAGGGTGATTGAGAGTCGATTGTGTTCTGCCAGAAATGACAATGCGGGTGCGACATAATCATAATAGCGATCTGTTGCGTGTCAGATTGACGAAGAGATCTCCACTGGAAAATGCTCAGTAGTCATGCGAAATCACACAAGATGCCCCGCGCCATCACCAAGGTCGAGTTGGCTAGGTTTTTACCCTCCGTCGCGCCAACAATCTACTACATTAACGTGGAATCACGCGAAACCTGGGACCCTCTGCCCCGATGGTGGATAGCTACCTCACGGGTGCATCAGGCGCTGCCGGAAATTTCCACATTGCCGCGCCTCGTCATTTATGATAGCCTAAGAGTATCCTGCCGTAAGGAATGATCATGACCGAATCTGAATTATTGGGACAGGAAGCGCTCTCATCCGTTGAGCAGGCTGTCGTTGATCAGTGTTACCGCGCCAAAGCCGCGGCGCGCAGACTGGCTTGCCTGTCGGCTAAAGTGAAAAATGCTGCATTGCTGGCCATGGCCCACGCGCTGGTGGACCGGCAGCAATTTATTCTCGAGGCTAATGGCCAGGATATCAAAGCCGCCAAAGAGCGCGGGATGGCGGAGGCGATGCAGGACCGCCTGCTGTTGACTGCCAACCGCATCAATGCGATGGCGGAAGGGTTACGCGACGTCGCCGCGTTGCCCGACCCCATTGGTGAGGTGCTTGATGGGTTGCGGCGTCCGAATGGTCTGGAAATTCGTCGTGTGCGCGTGCCGCTGGGTGTTATCGGCATCATTTTCGAATCCCGTCCAAATGTCACGGTGGATGCCGCCGCACTTTGCTTGAAATCCGGCAATGCGGTGGTGTTGCGGGGTGGTTCGGAAGCGATCCATTCGAATATTGCGCTGGCGAAGGTGATCGCGCAGGCGGCCACTGAGGCTGGTGTACCGGTGGGGTCCATCGAACTTGTGGAATCCACTGATCGTGCCGCGGCGCAACGCTTGATGCGTATGAACGGCGTGGTTGATGTGCTCATACCGCGCGGCGGAGCCGGACTTATTCAAACCGTCGTGCGCACGTCGACGGTGCCGACCATTGAAACCGGCGTGGGAAATTGCCATGTGTATGTGGATACCGCAGCCGACCTGGAGATCGCGGAAAAGCTGGTGATCAATTCTAAATGTCAGCGTCCTTCGGTCTGCAACGCAGCTGAGACGTTGTTGATCCACCGTGACGTCGCGGAGATTTTCCTGCCGCGTATCGGCAAAGCGCTGCAGGAGCGTGGCGTCGAATTGCGTGGTGATGACCGCACGCGCCAATTAGTTCCGAACGTGACGCCGGTGAGCGAAGAGGATTACTATGCCGAATTTCTCGCGCTCATTATGGCGGTGCGCGTGGTGCAGACCCTGGATGACGCACTCGATCATATTGACAAATATGGTTCCAAACACACTGAATTGATTGTGACCCGCGACGTGCAGGCTGCGCTGCGTTTCCAGCGTGAGGTGGATGCGTCGACGGTGAATGTGAATGCCTCCACGCGATTTACCGATGGTAGCCAGTTTGGTCTGGGTGCAGAGATTGGTATTTCGACCCAGAAGCTGCACGCGCGCGGCCCGATGGGCCTGCGCGAATTGACCAGCACCAAGTTCCTGGTCACCGGCGAGGGGCATATACGCGAATAAACTATTGGGATGGGGGAGTAGTGTTCGGGTGATGCGGTTTTAGGATTGGTGAACGGAACAGCAACGGTATGATGATCCTTGTCTGTTCTACGCTGACATGACCGTTAACACTGTCAATATTACTCCTTCCCGGTTCCGGTTGTACCGGGTGAGAAAGAGACGCGAGATGAAAAAGACCAAGACGAACCAAACGCCCAGCGACACTACCCAGACTGCCACCACACCAGTCGTGACTGCCGCGGAGATGCGTTCATTGGTGTTGATCTTCCATGATGCATTCGAAGCGGATATTACCCGCATCATTCAACGCTTGATGGGCGTGGCGCGCTATACCAAAATTCGCGACGTCGTGGGGGCGCGCATCGATGCCATCGCCGGCACCGATTATGAACCGCAACAGGGTCAGAACAATATGCTCATTCTGGTGGCGGACTTGAAGACTGTCAGCCAGATCGCCGAGGAGTTGAAAGCGCTGCGTCGCAAAAAAGGGCACGGCTTGCGCGGATATGTCACGCCGGTAGATGATATCATATAACGATGAAACCGTATTTGCCACCTCTGTTGGTCGCTATCGGCGGGGCACTCGGCGCGCTCGCGCGCTACGGCTTAGGAGGCTGGGTGCAGCAACAAGTTCGGCACAGCTTCCCGTATGGGACCCTGATCGTGAACCTGCTGGGGTGTTTGCTGATGGGCGTGCTGATGCACTGGATCGACCGGAATATCGTGCGTAGTGAGTTCCGCCTGTTCTTCGGCATTGGCGTCCTCGGTGGATTTACAACGTTCTCTAGCTTTAGCTGGGAAGCACTACACCTCTTCCAACAGCGCAGTATGGCTGGCGGTCTACTCTATGTCGGCGCCAGTTTACTTGGGTGCCTGGCGATGGTGACCACCGGTTACACCGTCGCGCAGACGATTTGGAAGTGAGAGGAGTTCCCAATGCCATTCTCTGAATCCCGCCAGGGAAAATTGTTGCGCATCTTTATCGGTGATTCCGATCGGTGGCAGGGGCGCCCATTGCATGAAGCACTCGTGGAGGCCGCCCGCGCCCACGGTCTTGCCGGGGCCACGGTGCTCCACGGCGTCATGGGCTATGGCGCGCATTCGCACCTGCACACTGCCGGCGTGTTACGTCTCTCCGTCGATCTCCCCATCATTATTGAAATCGTCGATCTGTCCGAACGCCTTCAAAGCTTTCTCCCGATCGTGGATGCCATGGTGCTGGATGGCCTGGTGACCCTGGAAGCCGCGGAAGTGCTGATTTATCGCAAACGGGAAGCGCAGAAGCCCGGAGATGTGTGACGGGGTATCGTGGAATCTCACGACCGTCACATGGTAGCACCTTCATCTTCCCGTTTCTCGCCAGTTCTTGCCTCTCAAGCGCCTTTGCCTATCACAGCGACTCACACTACCACCTGCCGTGATGTAAAGCATCTGCTTCTCTTGTGCGCTGATTCATGAATCACCCTGCAACACGTTCAATCTCGTCTTCCTCTTCGTCTGGTATGCGTATCATCAAGAAATCATGCCGTCGCGTCATGGACGCATCACGCGAACGGGGACGATTTCTTTCGGTAATCTCCTGAAACATACTGGTAAAAAACGCCGGGTATGGTGAGATCAGCGCTGAAAGGAGAGCACCGGTGTCATGGGGATTTCAACACGATGATGATGTTGTCGTTATCACGGAACGGCCGACGCACGAGCCGATACGGAAGTTGATCGAACAACTGCGACAATTACACTATATGGTGCACGCCATCCGCCAGCTCATTTATCGTGAGACCAATCGACTGCCGGCGCCGCAGGTTGTCTTCGCCGATGTGTCGCCGCGTGACGTGAATAACGCGGCGACGCTTCCCAGCACCGTGAAAGCAACCTGGGAGTATGTGCCGGTGCTCCTGATTATCTGTATCGAAGATCTCAGTCGTATCCAGTTCGGCCCCAACATGCACGATTTTCTGGCTTTACCGATCAAAGTGCAGGAATTGGAAACCCGCGTACGTTTTGCCCTTTGGAAAACACAGGGGGCGCATACCCCGCGTGAAGTGATCGAAGCAGGCAACTTACGGGTCAATGTGGCCACCTATGAAGTGTGGGCCCAACAGCGTCGTGTCGAGTTGACCTATAAGGAGTTTGAACTGGTCCGCTTCTTTATGACGCACCCACGGCGCGTTTTTTCGCGCGCGGAGTTGCTGGAGAAGGTGTGGGAGATCGACTATTATGGCGGTACGCGCACGGTCGATGTCCATATCCGTCGCCTGCGCGCGAAACTCGGACCTGTCGGGGAGATGATTCATACCGTGCGGAATGTGGGCTATCGATTTAGTTGATGGTTAGTTTCCTGATATCCGTCACTCGTTCGGCAAGGTAAATCCTGCCCAGTGTCGAAATTCTATCGCCATACAGTGCGATATCCCGGCAACGCGCGGGATAGGAGGGACGCGATGCTATCGTGTCCGCGCTGCGGCGCGAATATGGCGGACGTCACCGGGTTCTGCTATAACTGCGGTCCGTTTATCGACGAGTTGCACTTTACCGATGCCATGCAGTTTGTGCGTGATCGCGTCGCGGAGATTGCGCGACTGCTGCACGATCACGATGCGTCCAGCGCCGAAGCCGTGTGCCTGAAACTCTCCGAGATGGATCCCACCAACGGGCCGGTTTTCGCCCTCCTAGGTGATATTTATCGCTTACGTGGTCAGACGCTAGCCGCGGCAACGGCCTATCAGGAGGCGCTGGCCCGCGATCCGCTTCATGCTGATCTCTTACGCGCCAGGCTGGATGCTCTCATCGACGAAGCCCGACAACACGCCCGCAGTGAACCGCAACCGGTACAGCGTCCACTGCCTCCACCAGAGCACCAGCCGATCCAGTCATCACCCGCGGAGCAAACAATCGAGATTGCGGCGCGCGCCGGCACTCCTGAACACATCGTTATCCATGGCGCGCCGGAGCCCCAGGCTCCTTCTACGTCTGCGGAGATGCCGGAGACCCTTTTGGGGCTTCCGGTGTCGCGAGTCCAGATCCGCGTCATCATGGTTGCCGGTATCATCCTCGCGCTCCTGGCGCTCCTTTTAAGCCTTGCTCCCTGGCGGTCGCATTACCTGGCTCCCACGCATGTTACCCCCTTGTCGCTGACGAACGAGGAGGAGACACCGGCGACCGCCACGCCGACGGTGAACAGGCAATCATTGCTCCCCGCGTTCTCCCGACCGGACACCTCCTATCATGACGCCAGGAAAGGAGGCCACGAATGAGGCGCGGTTTTACCCTGATGGAATTTCTGGTTGTAGCGGTACTCGTTTGCGTGCTGGCCTCGCTCCTGGCGCCGGTACTCAGTCGGGCGCAGGAGAAAGGGCGGCAAGCGGCTTGTTTGAATAATCAACGTCAAATCGCCACCGCGGTGACTCTGTATCTCCAAGATCACGATGATACCTTCCCGGATACAGATGTGTGGGGGAGCTTGAAACTGGACACGGAGGCGTATATTTGTCCAACCGCCGAGGAGCTGTCGCGTAAACATACCGGCGTTTCCGGGACGCGCGTGGGCCGCAATGATTATGTCTACAGTAAATTCATCGCGGGCAAACCACATGGCGACATCAAGTATCCGGATAACGAACTCCTCAGCGCGGATGGGGTGTGGAAACCGTCAGCGGGCAGCATACTGAATATTTTGACGCTACCCACGGACATCGATTTTCGCCATAATGACGGGTTCGTGGCGAGTTATTGCGATGGCCACGTGGCGTATGAGCAGGAGATTCGGCCTTATTGGATGATAGAGTTGAGTAATTTCGGCCAATGGAAGATCGAGGTGTTGAATTCGGCCTTCCCGGTGCTGGTGAATTTGCGCGACACGGCCATCACTGCACCAGCGGTCGAGGCGATGGTCACACAGGTGGCACGACAGTTTCGTGGTCGGGCCAAAGTGGTGAATGTCGATAGCCGCCAATACCCGCAGGTGGAAGCAGTGTGTACGGATCCGGCGCCGGCGTATATCATTTTCACTCACGGCAGACCGCAACCCGCTATCGTTGGGCTGAGAGGCGTCGCGCCGGACGCCCGGAAGATTGAACTAAAACGCCAGGAACTCGTAAATGCGTTAAAAAATATTCTGGGGTATTAAGGAATCCCTTGAGGCTGTTGTGATTTGCAATTCATATAACGCGCTTTGTTTCGTGTCGCTGCTGATGGTCAGGCTTTCCAATACCGCATCAACACCCGCACAGCCTCGCTCACGCCATCCTCGGCGCGGAGGCGTTCACCCAGCGCAACGGCACGTTCGAGCATGGTGGGGTCATAGACTGCCGCAGTGATCGCGTCTGCCAGGCGCGCGGCAGTCAGGCGCGCCCGAGGTAGGGGATAGGGACCCACGCCCAATTCATAGACCCGGCGCGCCCAGAATGGTTGATCTGCAAAGAAGGGCACGACAACGGCAGGTCTTCCGGCGCGGAGGGCCGCCGCGGTCGTGCCCGCGCCACCATGATGCACAATGGCAGCCATGCGCGGAAAGAGCCAGTCATGCGGGATACTGTCCACGGGGAATATCGTCTCCGGTAAGCGCAGTTCCGCGAGTCCATCCCACCCGGAGTGCAACACGCCGCGCTGCCCGGCGCGTTCGAGTGCTTCGACGACCAGCGCCGTGACTACTTGTGGTTGCCGGTTGCGCATGCTGCCAAAGCCGACATACACCGGGGGAGGACCGGCAGCGAGAAAGGCAGATAAAGCCACTGGCGGGCGCCAGTCGCGTGGGGCATCCAGGAACCAGTAGCCGGTGGGATGTACGAATGCCGGCCAATCCGTTGGGGTAGGCACGACGGCGGGGCTGAATCCATAGAGAATGGGACAATCGCCGAACTGTCCGCTTCGTTGGGCCCGCAATCCCTCCGCGCGCCGCGCGCGGGAGATGAGTGGGTCGAAACAGATACGCATCAGGCTCATACAGGCTTGATGACTCAGCCAGTGGTAGAGGCCCCGCGTCCGGGCAACCAACGCGGAGCATCGGGGAAAAAGGGACTGGCAAACGCGCGCGTCGGGGTGATCGGCTGTAAGAGCGCGACGCCGGCGTGCTGTCCGGGAGCGATCGCCAGGTCTGTGCCGGCCAGCAACCCGACGCCGGAAAGGATAACCGCCTCCGCATCCGCATACACCCGCACCGCGTCTGCATACATTTGTCGGATCCACGGCTCTAAGAGGCGGGAGAAGTTGCGCAGGAAGCCCAGCGGATTACCACCGGCCGCCAGCATGGCCTGCGCCACATCGCTTTCCAACAGGTCGCGCGGGTTGCCGGCGGTTGGAAAGAACTCAAGTCCGTAGGGTGCAATGATCGGCGCGAAGATGTCATGTGTTGCCAGGCGTACCTGGTGTCCCGCTGCCTGCAGTCCGGCGCCCAGTGCGATATAAGGTTGTACATCGCCGCGTGACCCGACGGCGAGCAAAGTGTTGCGCATGAGTGATTATCGATCGATGGAGATGTCGAGTGCGCGCATAGCACGCACCCGACATCATCGGGCTGTTACGGCGCTACGATATCATCGCCGCCGCCTGTTTTGGTGCTTTCCGCCTGTTCGGTGAAGTAGAGTTCGCCCCACAGGATGGGGGAGACGCGTGCTTCCATCGGTTGATCGGCGACAACGCGCTGGCTCTTGCCGGACCAGTATAGCCGGTTCACGGTTTGCACGCCGTTCTGGTCGCTCTGTAGAATCCCGATGTCCGCGCGAATCTTGCTGCCGACTTTCGGGGTCGGCACGCCCAGCGCCTTCCAGGGGATCGCTGCTTCCATCACATAGCCCACGGCGTGGAAGGTGTTGTCCACAGTAAAGGTCACCTCGACATCATCGAGTGGACTCACGCTGTCGATGATCGTTTCATCGACGGGTGAGGTGAAGCGTACGCGTTTGTCCGGTGCGGCCGTGGGGTCTTTATAGCGATAGAGCATAACCAGCGGTTTGTCCTTCACCTGGGTAATGAGCACGCGCACATCACCCGGCGCTGGACCGGTGCGCTTGGGATCGGCGTTGGGATCAAGGCCAAGCTGCAGGTCCACCGCGTCGCCGGTTTTGAAAATAGATTTCGGATCTACGCCGCTGTTTTTCATCGGTGAGTCGTCCAGCGCCTTCACCGCGATATAAAGATTTTCCGCATCGTATGCGAACGCGCCCTGGGAATGCGTCACTTCGCGGTAGAGATTCAAGCCATGTTCAACATATTGATGGATGGTGAAGAAGAGATCGCCAGGCCATTCGTCCAATGCACCATTGACCTGAATCGGTTCATTCAAATACGGGGCTTTGGCAATCTTCGGTTCTTCCTGCAGTTTCTCCGTCGCGGCTTTTTGAATTTCCCACTGCTGATTATCCGTGATGTCTTTCGCGGTCACCGACACCGGGCTTTTCAGACGTTGCAGTTGTTCCAATCCCTCCACCAGCACCACGCTGGCATGGTTTTTCCCGGCTACGGCATACACTTTGCCGTCTTCCGCGCGCACCACGCATCCCTGGTAGCATTCCTGTTGCAGACGCAGATCGGAAAGGTCGGTTTTGTTGGGCGTCCATTCCGGCATCGTCCAGCGGCGCAACCCAAACCCGGTCGGACCACCGAAGATGCACCCGGCCAGCATGCCGTCGCCGGTCAGGGCAAACCAGTCGCCCTGGTCGCTGCTGGTGATCCAGAATTCCTCCTTATTCGGTCCCACGTCCTTCAGATGGCCGAAGATCGATTGTTCGGCATTCAACTTACCTGCCGGGCGATCGTACCCCCAGTTGCTGGTATACCAACCGGCGAACAGACCGAATTCGTCGAAATATTTCCAGGTAATCGACTTGCCGTCCGCGGGCAACAGCCGGTCCCACTGGTCGACCATGGTGAAGGTTCGGCCGTCCGATGCCGACCAGGCGCGGCTGGTCAGCAATGGGAGCATTTCCAATTGTTTCACGTCATACGTCGGCGTACCGTTAGGGAGTAACCCGGTCGGGCGCAACCGTGCACCATTGGCGTTGAACGCCAAATCCTCGCCAACCATAATTCCACCCGAGAAATTTTTCTGATCGCTTATTTGCACTTCATCGGCTTGTGGAATGCCGTCGCCGTTCTTATCGGACCAGACGAAGCAATATTTCCCGCGGTCCAGTGCACCGAACGCGCGCAAGAGATCAGGGTGTAAGCCAATTTCTCCCCAATCGCGCAGGCACCCGGACATTGCCAGCGGAACGGCGATTTCGTTGCGTTCCTCAGCTATCAACGCCAGAGTGCTATTGCCGGCGGAATTGCCTACCAGGTAGCGGTGTCCTTTATAATAGACGACGCGATCCGGCGCCGGTCCCTGGATGGAACGGCCCGGTCCGGACTTGAAGACGATGCTCGCCAGCTTCCAATCATAGGTCTTCCAGTCGATGACAAACTTCATGCCGGCATAGTAGATGAGGGAATGGTTGCCTTCATCCATCCAGCCGCCGCCGCCATATTGGGTGGGACCAAAGAAAGAGACTTCATGTTTCCCGTCGCGCGACCAACGGCTGATGCGCTTGGGCGCCCAGGCATTATGCGCGATCCACAGCTTGCCGGCGCTATCGATGGTGATGCCGGTCGGGTGTTCCATGTATTCCGGATCCCAGGGGCCTAGTAAATTGCCGCCGGGTTTGCCGATAGTGCGTAGCAGTTTGCCGGTTTTGGGGTCGAACACCTTCACCACTTGCGGTCCCATGTCCGCGACATAGAGCAATCCGTCCGCATCAAAAGCCAGCGAGGAAGGCGCCTCCAGCAGGTCGCCTTTCACGATGATTTTGGGTTCGCCTTTGCCCTCCAACGGCACGGTGACGATCTGGTGGTTCGAGGCGGCGTAGAGCACGCCAGCTTTATCGAAGATCATCGGCCCGGGATCCTTAAAGGGGAAGGTGCGCAGTTCTTTGGCTTCGCTCTTGCCGTCCTCTGGCAGTTGATACTCTACAATGCGCTGGCTCATGTCGGCGTCCAGGTCGGTGGGGTCGCCGCCCAGAGGACGGCAGGCCACCACCCCGGTGAGCACGGCGTCTTCCGCCGGCCAATCGGCGCCCACGGTCGGTTCACGGTTCGTCGTTGGCGCCAGCGCACGAATGCGCACGGCGCGGACCGTAAGTGTTTCGCCGAAATCGACGGGTTGCATACCTGGACGCTGGGCGAACCAGCCATCATAGATTTCCGGCGAAAAACGGTTGACTTCACGCCACATCTTTTCATCCTGCAGCGCAGTCTTCGGATCAGCGCCTGCCGGTCCGGTCCAGATATCCACCGCCATGGCGCCGGTGCCCGGGCGGACGATGCCCAGGCCATGCAGTGGCACTGGTTGCGGCCATATTAACGCCAGCGTCGGCGCGTTATACTGGTTGACGGCCTGATTTTTTTGCCGGTTCAGCATCCAGGCGCCGGTCTTCGTGGCCGCACCTTCCGAGTAGATACGTTCCGCCTCCGGGGCGGCATCATCGAAGCGACGGCTGGTGACCAGCGCAAAACTCAGGCGCGTCGCTTTGAAGCGGATGGCCAGCGTCTTGATCCCGCCATCCGGCGCCAGGGCAATGCAGGGCATCCCCGCTTTACCGGTTACGGTGAGCGGCAACCAATCTTCCTCTTTGATGATCGAGGCGTTGCCGTTGTCCTCGGCATTCCCCTCTGGATCCAGGGTGGTGGACGCGTCGTCGCTGGGCAACTGGACGCCGGGTTTCAACACGTAGACCGGCACCTTTTCCGGAAGAATGATCGAACTCACCGTGACGGGTTTTTTGAATGCGGCGATCAACAGGTTAGCGAAAGGACCGTCATTAGGTGCGTCGCCGAAGAATGCCTGAATGGAGTTCGGCAGAAACATGCTGGGCATCGTGCTGGTTTGCGCCGGCGTCAGCTTGGTCATAAAGGCGCCGTAGAACTGCTGTAACTCGTCATAACTTTCCTGGCCATATATCTTGTCCTGATCGCCCTGGCGTACGCCATTGCCTTTGCGCAACCAGATGCGTGGATAACTATGTTCCGGATCCAGCAGATCCGAGAGGAAGGAACTCTGCAACCAGGGCACCGTCGGCCCGTCGTGGCCGACATAGAGTTTGTTATTGAAGACCGCCAGCCCGCCATGGGTGTCGTCCCACACCCCTTGCGGTAGCGCCCGATTATATTTGAACATAATCAGGTCAGTTGTTTTGAAGCCGTCTTTGGTGTCAATGCGCTGCACCTGGGTGACGTTGTTCACATAGGCGTATCGGGTGTCGCAGGCGATACGGCGAGCGATATCAAACCCGGTCAGATAGGGTTCACCCCAGACTTTGTTGCCGTCATGGTCCACGGCGATGATGCCGTGGCCGCTTTCGTTGCAGGGGGCAGCGAGGATAATGTAGTCGCCGCAGGCTGCGGCACAGTTCGGCGGTGTATGATCCGCCAGCCAACCGCCGCCGCCTTTCCCTGGCGCGGGCGCCCACCAGGCGGGTTGTCCGGCATTATAGACGGTGGTCTGATAGGTAAGTTTCAACGGCGGGCGTGCGATTGCGCGGAAGGAGTAGTCACCCGGCGGCACCGGGGCACCGTTACCGTCTTTCAGATCCCAACTCTCCTCAACCGGGCCTTTGTCACGCGCTACCTCCGCCACCAATTGGCGTACCAGTTTTCCGTCTTTATCCAGGATATCGACCGCCGCGATGCCGGTCATGGGCATGGTATATTTGACATGATATGGCGGCGGAGGCGTCTGGGTGCTGGGTGGGAAGGGGGCGGCGCCCAGATTGACCAGCGGGTAAATTCCGGCATCGCCGCCCACCGAGGAGATTTGCAGCGCTTTTGTCGTGAGCGGTGTCTCGAAACGATCGAGCGCAAATTGGCGCGATGACGGCAAATCAGTCGCTTTCTTCCAATCCGCCGGGGTTGCCAGGACGGATGGAAGGGTGACCGTGGGTTTCAGGTATTTGACCTCGGCGGCCACCGGCTGGTTGCGGGCTACGAGGCCGACAATCGTTTGTGGCTGCACCCAGGAACCCACCCAGTATTTTGGGCCATCGGTTTTCCCGATAATTTTGCCATGACCGAGATTCAGTGCACTATAATACCGTTCGGCAAAGAGCAATGTTGGCCCCAGATTCGCTTGAAAGCGGTCGCCGCCGCCGCCGTAGCCCCACTCTCCACCGATCTGCGTGAAACGCAACGCACGGATTTTGACCCCTGGCGGCAGGATCTTAATCGCACCTGGCGGCAACATCACCCACTGCTCCTCTTGCGCGGGGTCGCCGGGATACGCGGCTTCCGGTTTGAGATAGCTGACATACCCCCCGGGACGCGTGACGGGAAAGCCGGGTGTTTTGCCATCGGTGAAGGTGGTGATGATGGTCCCGAGGGCGATAGGCTGGGTAAACGCGATGCGAAAGTGCAGCATCTTGTCGAGTTGGTCGCCGGTGTTCCAGGCCCCTTTGTCCGGTAAGGGAGCGAGACCGAGTAATCCCTCCAGCACATTAGCCGGCGGCGGCGTCAGGGCATGTCCGCCGGCAAAGGCCATACATTGGGCGGGGTCCAGATCTTTCGCCGTTATCGCAAACGCCAATTCCGCGGTGCGAGCGCCGCTCGCGAACAGCAGGATCACCCCGAGTAACCAACCAAATTGACAGACACGTTCCATGCTCAACTCCCTCGTGCTCTACCGGACTGTCTACCGGGAAACGCTTACCAGTGATTATGCACTATCCACCCTGACAAGGCAAGGCATCCAAGCATGCCTTAGGCTCTTGGACACCAGAATATCGGCATTGTTTGTGTATGCTCATGTGCGGTAAACCCCAGTCAGATCTTTCATATTTTCGGGTATTCGGCATATACTATACTGTCATGACTCGACCAATCACAGTACATTCGCCCATGCGCATTTCACCCAGCGCGGTTATCGTCGCGGTACTGGTATTCTTACTGGGCGGCATCAATCTGCTCTCCGCCTGGATCGGCATCGCGAATGCCCGCCTGTTGTTGCTGCGCACGTGGTTGCCGTTGGAAGTCAATCATGGCTCGCGCACGTTGACCGCTTTTGCCGGACTGATGTTGATGCTACTGAGTTGGTCATTATTGCGGCGAAAAAATCAAGCCTGGTTGGCGGCGACGATTCTTGTGGCCCTTTCCATCATCTTGCACCTGATGAAAGGACTCGATGTCGAAGAGGCGCTTGTATCAGGAGCGGTCCTCGGGGTGTTGCTCTTCACGCGCAGACAATTTGTGGTGCGCAGTCATGCACGGTCGTTTCTCAATGCGGTCGCCATGAGTGTTTGCATCGTCATCGGGAGTATTCTGTACGGCGTCCTGGGCTTTTCACTGTTGCGGACGCATTTCACCCCCGAGTATTCTACCAGCCTTGCTTTGCGCTCGACGCTGCTGGAAATATCGTTATCGGGCTCTTCAGAAGTGCAACCGAAAATTATTATCCCGCCACCGCCGCGCGCAGTTCGTCCCCGACGACCGGGCTGGCGGTGGCTCCCGCAGCGGAAACATCGCCCCGCGCGTCGCTTGCCGTATCCAGATCGTGATGCCGTCTGGTTCCTTGATTCCCTGGTCGGCATCTCCTATCTGGGCGCCTTACTGATCGCCGCCGCCCTTTTGCGTCCGGTAGCGGCGAAACTGCACGTGCTTGACCATGAACGCGAAGAGGTGCGCCGGCTCATCGTCGAATTCGGGGGGCCGCCGATGGCGTATTGGTCGTTGCTTCCCGGTCTGCATTATTTCTTCAGCGCGCATCGGCGCGCGGTCATCGCCTATGTGGTGGCGGATAATGTCGCCATCACCCAGGCCGATCCACTCGGTGATCCGGACGCCATTCCCCAGTTGATCGCGGATTTCGCACATTATTGTCTGCTTAATGATTGGAAACCTGTATGGTATCAGGTGACATCGCGCTGGTTGTCGGAATTTCGCGCCCATGGGTGGGTGGGGGTGAAGATAGGCGAGGATGCCGTACTGGATGTCCAACAGGTGACGTTTATCGGGAAATCATGGCAGGATGTGCGTACCGCCTTGCACCGCCTGCCGCGCGAAGGCTATTCCGCGGTATGGTACGACCTTACGGAGGACCCCGCTGATTGGGTGCCCGCATTGGCGACCATCTCCCGCGAGTGGCTGGCACGCCAACATGGTGAGGAAAAGGGGTTCTCGTTGGGACGCTGGGACACTGCCATGCGGTATGCCGCTGAGCAACGCTGCCTGGTGTTGCAGGATCAGGATGAAATGCCCGCGGCGTTTTTAACCTTCGTCCCGGTCTATGGACCGGAGGCTGGCTGGTCGTTAGACCTGATGCGTCGGCGCGAGGTCGTCCCTCCCGGCACTATGGAATTCCTGCTGGCAACCGCATTGGAGACGTTCAAAGAGGAAGGGGTGGAGTACCTGGTCCTCGGTCTGTCGCCGCTGGCGGATGTGACGCCGGAAGATGCGGTACAAACCCCCGAGTTGCTGGAGCGCATTCGCGAACTGGTGATCCAACATTTCAGTCGCATTTACAATTTTCACGGCCTGTTGCGATTCAAGGAAAAATTCCATCCACGCTGGGTGCCGCGTTACCTCATTTATCCTTCGCCCTCCCGTCTGCCAAAGGCGCTCATCGCGCTGATGCACGCCTACGAACATCCGGGGAAACGGCTGAAATAGACAGAGGGACTGGCTGCCTGCTCATCGGACCACCAATGTAGCACCTGTCGCTTCCGCATGCTCCCCTCTCCTCCGGGAGAGGGGCTGGGGGTGAGGGCAAGACGCTCGCAAGCGAAAAACCTTCGGCTCAACGGCGGTAATGTTCCCGTGCTTCGACGTGTGAGTGAGAAGGATGGCGGGTTGTGAACGCCGAAGTTGTCAGGCGTTTACCTCATCAATAAAGGAGACCACCATGTACTCCAGTCTCAGTCTCGGGAATATCGGCTTCGGCCAGGAGCTATGGGAAACCTGCCTGCCGCTTGCGCGGGCGTGCGGCTTCACCGGGGTGGATTACCAGTTCACCCCTACTGACTCCGCGGAGCGGGTGCGTGAGTTACTGACGGCGCACGAGTTGCGTGCCGGTGGCGTCGGACTGCCAATGGATTTCCGCGCGGCGGATGCGGAATACGCGGCGAGTCTGGCGGAGTTGCCGCAAATCGTGGCGCTGGCTGCGGCGGCCGGTTACACGCGTTTCTTTACCTGGATGCCTCCCTTCTCTGAATCATTACCCTTCAAAGAGAATTTGGCGTTCCATGTGGCGCGGTTACGCCCCATCGCAGGCGTGCTCGCGGACCACGGTTGCCGCCTGGGGTTGGAATTTCTGGGCCCCAAAACCTGTCGCGATGGGCATACCTATTCCTTCATTCACACCATAGCCGGCATGCTGGATCTGGCTGAGCGCGTGGGCGCCAACACCGGACTCCTGCTTGATTCCTGGCACTGGTTTACTTCACTGGGCACGGTCGAGGAGATTCGCGCGCTGCGACCGGAACAGATCGTCTATGTGCACCTGAATGACGCGCCGGCAGGAATTGCCATAGAGCAGCAACAGGATCTCGTGCGCCGTCTTCCCGGCGCGACCGGCGTCGAGGATGTCGGGGGTTTTCTCACCGCGTTGCGTGCGATCGGGTATGATGGCCCGGTGGTGCCGGAACCGTTTGTGCCCGCGCTCAGCCAATTATCCCTGCCAGAGGCGATCCGACGCACCGGAGACGCGATGACGAAAGTCTGGTCGCTGCCTCCGCGCCAGACGCTGCCCGCCACAATGCAGGTGGTCGCTACCGGCAACCGGAAAGCCTGGCTGGTCGAACAACCGGTACCGCAGCCGCAAGGGCCTGAGGTGGTGGTGAAGTTATGGGCCGCCCCCATTTGCGGCAGTAATCTGGGCGGTTTTTACGGCGACGGGGAGGCGGTGAATCAGGGGCATGAAGGTGCGGGCGAGGTGGTCGCGGTGGCGCAGAGCAACCTGCTGAAAGTCGGTGACCGGGTCGTGCTGGCGCCGCTCAACGCCTGTGGGCAGTGTGTGGACTGTCAACACGGCGACACCATCCTATGCACTGATCGTCCGGATATTTTTGGAAATTTTGCTCAATTTACGCGGGTGGCGGATGTCAATTGTGTCCGCATTCCGGAGGATATCGATTACGTACGGGCCTCGCTCCTCGGTTGCGGGTTAGGGCCGGCCTCCGAGGCGATTAAACGTCTCGGCGTTCGTGGATTTGATACGGTCGTCATTACCGGGCTCGGTCCGGTGGGGCTGGGAGCCGTGGCGCTGGCAACTTTCCTGGGCGCTCGCGTTATTGCCATTGATATCGAACCGTATCGGCAGGAGATTGCCCGGAAACTGGGCGCTGATCTCGTGCTCGATTTCACCGATCCGGAACTGGCGGCAAAAATTCGTACCGCCACCGGTGGACGCGGCATTGAGAAAGGCATCGATTGTTCGGGGAAAGAGCCGGCAGAACGCCTGCTCATCGACCTGGCTGCCAACCGCGGCATGATCGCCTTTGTCGGTGAAAATGGCGGCACTATCCCCGTATCACCGAGTAACGACTTCATTCGGAAAAGCCTGACGGTCATGGGTTGCTGGCACATGAATATGCACGATGTGCCGGCCCTCTTCGAGTTTATCCGTCGCGCCCCGGATAAAGTCGATCTGCTCATCTCGCATCGTTTCGCTTTCGAGCACGTTCAGCAGGCGTTCGATATCTTCGCGTCACGCCAGAGCACGAAAGTGATTTTGCTCCCCTGGGGCGCGTAAGAAAACGCGTGGAAAGGTCTAGAACCTGGGGGAACGCGGGGTGCCATATTCGCGTGACACGACACTCGAGTAATTGGCGAAGGAGCGACCATGGCGCGACAGGTGTTTATCATTCCGCACAACCACTTCGACCCAACGTGGCGCCGTTGTTTTGACCGGGTAGCGGTTAAGCATGGCGTGACAGTGCGCGGATATGCCGAAGTGGAAGACCACGTGCTCACCCGCTGGTTAGCGCTGGCGGAAGCGGGCTATCCCAATACCGAAGGGCAGATGTCCGTGCTGCGCGCCTACCTGCGCAAGCATCCGGAGGCGTTCGACACGCTCCGCGCGCTGGCGCACAGTGGACAATTCGCCTGCGTGCTGGCCGGCGAGACGGTGCAGGATTCCAATATACCCACCGGCGAAGGGCTGATTCGCAATTTTCTGGCCGTATGGCCGGAATATTGCGCGCTGGTCGGGGAGGAGCATCCGGGTCTCAAGCTGGCATGGTTGGAAGATGCCTTCGGCAACAATGCCAATTATCCGCAGATTCTGCGGGGGGTTGGCGCCGAGGTGGCGTGTATGACCTCGTACCGGCGCTGTCCGGACCCGGTGTGGGTAGGCATTGACGGCGCTAAAATCCTCTGTCTGGATACTGTGCCTATGCATTATGTCGGGTCGGTGGAAAAGCATCCCCCGTGTCCACAGTGCCAGGGAGTGGGATGTGCGACGTGTGACCAGACCGGGTTGGCATTCTTCCCCCCCATTCCACGCGACCAGGCGCGGGAGTCGTTGCACCGCGCCGCGCTGGATCCTGCCGACATTGCCTTCGTCTACGTCGGTGGTGAGGAAACATTGCCCGATCCCGGCTTGTTCGTCCTGCTGGAGGAGATGCGCACCACACACCCCGGGGTAACCGTGACGCTGGGTACCATGGCCGACCTGTATGCCGCGCTTGCTCCGCACCTGGCAGAAACGCTGGCGGGGTGGGGGGAGACGCCGACCATGGAATTGAATCCTGCTATGCCCGGCTGCATGGTGACGCGCATCAAAACCAAGCAGCGCGCCCGGGCACTCAGTTATCATCTGGTCGCCGCCGAAGCAGAACTCGCGCGGGACGCCTGGCAACGCGGGCAACCGACCACGCCGCCCGTTGACTTGAACTGCGCCTGGCAGCAAGTGGCCTTTTCCCAATTCCACGACAGTATTACCGGCACGCACATCGATCAGGGATATGCCGAGGTGCAGGAGATGCTTGATGCCGTCGAACAGACCGCGGCGCACTACCTTCCCCGGCCAATTCCGCCTCCTGATGAGAATTTCGTGCCCGCGGCGGCTGGGGTGCACGGTTTGACGGAGGTGGCGCCGGGAAGTTGGCGTCTGGTCTGGGGCGCGCATACTCTTACCGTGGCGCGCACCGGCATTCTCGAGTTGCGCACCAATGGTGAGGATTTGTGCGGCGTCTTACCCTACGGACGTTTGCGACGCCCCTTCTGCATTGGCGAACTGGTGTTGGAACCGGATTACGGCGACGCCTGGGGCACGCGCATTGAAACCTTCATCAGCCCTGCCGACAACTGGGCGCGCATTCCCTTAGGCGACTACCAGACCGGCATCGCGGTGGCGGATGGCGCACTGCGCTGGGAAGGCGTCTATACCGGCGGCGATACCATGGTCGCCGCGCTGGCCTGGACAGTCACGCTGCGTCCGGGAGCCGACGGTGCGCTGCACTTCACCACGGACGTGCGCTGGGACACGCACAGCCGCCGCTTGCGCGTGCTCTTCCCGGTAGCCACACAACACCCCACTGCCACCTACGAGATTCCGTTCGGCTTCATCGCCCGTACGTATGACCCGGCGCAGATTAATTTCAGTCAGTGGGCAGCGCACCAGATGGAGTTCCCCACGCAGAATTGGGCCTCTCAATGGCTGGACGACGCGCGCGGCGTGGCGGTGCTCAATCGCGGCCTTCCGTGTTATCGCTGGCAACCCGGGTACTTCGATGTGAGTTTGCTCCGCTCGCCGGAGTGGCAATTCTCTATCGTGGAGCAGATTCACTACGAATTCTGGGATCACGATGGGCAACGGGATAGCGGGGAGCATCAGTTCCACTACGCCCTGCTGCCTTTCACTGATCACCGCACCCCGGGCGCCCTGACTCGCACCGGGTATGCCTTCAACGCCAAAGGACCGTGGCAACTCCCCTGTACCCTTGAAGGCGACGTCGCGGTGACCGCCTGGAAACTCGCCGAAGACGGCAAGGGGTGGATTCTCCGCCTATACGATGCCGGCGGGGAAGGCGCCGCGGCGACATTGGAGTTTCCGGCCCCGGTGACGATAACCGAGACCGATTTGCTCGAACGTCCGCTCCTCGGTACTTCCCGGACGGGAGCCGCCTTCACCTGCCCGATTCACCGTCATGGGATTTTAACGTTGCGGATCTCAACATCGTGAACGCTACTTTGTGAGGCGCGTTCGCGCTGGGAAGATATCAGCACACGACTATAATGAATACCGGATTGGGTGGGCCGGGATAGCCGCCCGGCCCGCATTCCACTACCAAGGTCCGGATAGTTCACTCGTCAAGAGGATGTGTTATCCAAGAATACAGACGGGCAGGTCCGGGCCAAACGGTCCCAGGGAGTTGTGCTCGTGATGCTCGCACGTCAAGAGGCATCCGACAGTTTCATTATTTCGTCTTATACTCTGGCGTCGTCAGCCATAAACCCAAAAATTCTTCGTCGTTTTGCAACGGATCTATCAGATCCGCTATACTGAACAAGCAACCCCACTGGCTGTGCATACTAGACCACGGTTATTGAACGAGAGGAGAACTCCTCTTGTCTGGCGAAATTTGTTTCCGGTCAAATCTACTGCGTCACAGAGGTGTCTTATGAAGAAAATCGGTTTTACGCTAATTGAACTCCTGGTTGTCATCGGTATAATCGCTATTCTCGCGGCCATTTTATTTCCGGTGTTTGCCAAGGCGCGTGAGAAGGCGCGGCAGACGAGTTGCCTGAACAATCAGAAGCAGATTGTCACCGCCACGCTGATGTATGCGCAAGATCACGACGAGATGGTGCCAAACGCTGGCGAGTTCTGGGGTGCGATCGGGCTGGATAAAGGCGTGATGAAGTGCGCAACAAAAACGCGCCTGACCAATGGGTACGTCTTCAGCAACGCCCTGGCCGGTAAGGCGCTGGGGGAGATCAGCAATCCCGTCGGGGAAGCTGTGACCGGAGATGGTGGCCACGCCGGCACCGCTGAGACCGCCTCGATAGAAACGACATACGATAACGTCGCCTACGAAGGCAAGGACTTCGATGCCCGTCACAGTGGGAAAATCATCGTCAGCTACCTGGATGGGCACGTCGAACTGGTGGGCACGGCGCCTTCCACCAGCGGCCTTCCCAGCAAAACCCTCAGCATGACGGTCACCACGGGGTTGGAATTTTGGGTCAAAGCGGACGCCGGCATCGCGGCGAGCCCGGTGGCCACCTGGAGCGACCAGTCGGGTAAAAGCCGCAACGTCACCGCCACCGGCAGCCAGCAGCCCACGCTGCTGGCCAGCGGGTTGAACGGCAGACCGTTAGTGATGTTCGACGGCAATGACGACTTCATCGGCACCGCGGCGCCGGTAGATTTGTTGGGTAGTAGTTCCGACTATACCGTGTTTATAGTCACTAAGCCCGGGGGTACGCAGAAAACGAATGCGGTGCTGCTGGACTGGGACCATTCCACAGCGCCGTATGATGGTCTGGTCTTCCAGGAGGACAGCAACGTTGTCAACCGGTTTTTGCATGGGTGGAATTGCGATGCGTCGAACGGCGGTTGGCAAGTCAATGGACCGCTACAGCTCGCCACGGATGCCGGCAACCTGCTGTTCGGCATGAAGAACGGCGCACAGGGGTCGATTGGCCTGAATGGCGCCACCCCGACCAATGTGGCGCTGAATGCCACCTTCTTCAAAAGCGGGAGCCCGGCGAATACCTTGCGGCTAGGCGCGCTCGCCGCGGACGGCAGCCAACGCAATCTCAACGGCGGCCTTGCCGAGGTCTTGTTCTACTCGCGTGCGTTGTCCACATCCGAGCAAAGCACTGTTAACACATACCTGCGCGCCAAGTGGGGCTTGTGACTATGATGATACGGTCGCATCACGCAAGATAGTTTATCCGCGGGCTGTTGTTCCGTGAGTAGTTTTCCTGAGCATCTGGTCGCTAATACGCTGAATACTCCGCAAGCGCGCCACGGAGGAAGCGTGATACCGACTACCGGCGGTAGGATTGTTCTATCTTCAGGAAGATGGGCGATCCGGTAATGCAGACGGGCAGGACAGGTCCAGAGCATCACGAGGAGCATTGCGCGCGATGCTCGCGCGCCAGGGGGCATCCGTCGGTTTCATTATTTCACCATATAGTCTGGCGTCGTCAACTGTAAACGAAATAAATATCGTCGCCGTTTAGCATCGCACTGATCATTTACGATATACTGCATAAGCAACCCCACTGGCCGTTCAGGCCAGACCATTCTTCCCGGAAGGAGGACATACACATGATGGAGATAGTACGCACCCTGGCCCAGGATCAGGTGACGCGCCGGCAGACAATGTCCTCTATTTCGGTTCCACGGTAATTTGACGCTCACGCGGTCGTCGCTAGGCGATGGTCGTAGACGCGATTCCGTTGCCCCTTTTCGCTCACCGCTACCGGAGGAACGAGGCATTGCTGCGCGCATGACTCAAGTGGATTTCGGTATTCGGAGGAGCGATGCACGTCTCGCATATTACCCGCGCGCAACATGGCAATACGACCGCCATGTCCGCACTCGTGGCCGCGCTACACCCACGCCTCATACGTCTGGCAACTCGCTATGCGCGCGCGTGTCAGGTAGAACCGGATGATTTGGTGCAGGAAGCCTGGATCGGTGTTCTCGAGGCTTTACCCACGGTCAACATCACTATTGGCAACCCGGAGGAGTTTCTGCTGCGCTACGCCCGCTGGCGTGTGCTGGACGCCGTACGGCGTTCGTATCAGTCGCCCAGCGTCTGTGCCCTGGATGAGGAGGAGCTGGAGCAAGCGCAAGCGACCCGGTCGGGTGATTCCCCCAATGACACGCTGTGCATTCAGGCATTTCTCCAGCGTCTGAACACCACCCAACGGCGGATTGTGTGTTGTCTGCTCGCCGGGCTCACCTGGCGTGAGACCGGCGGGATGCTGGGTTGCACGTCAGCAAACATTGCGTACCACATGCGGCAGATTCGCACGCACTTTCAGCAGTGGCAGGCACTTTAGCAAATGTCGCCGCAGGTACGATATATCAGGTGAAGGCACTCCCCATACACGTGCGTTCAGAAGGAGGTGTACGATGAAGGACATTGTTTCACGAGGAGGCGTACGACAGTAGTCGTTCGCCGTCCCCCCTGCTGCCGGGTGTTCATCCGGCAGCAGGCAAAATCCACCACAACGCCCGGTACTCTCCGCCGCTGGAGTTTACCGGGCGTTGTGGTGGCAAACTGGCAGGATGACGCCCAGGATTTCACTGGTGCCGGATGGTCTGTGGTGCTCCTCCGATCGTGGGCACCGCGACGACCGTATCCACTTTATTCGCATCATGGCTCGAAATGGCCTGGATGCGTAGCGGGTAGTTGCCGCCGGCGGTCAGGCTGGGGGTGACGACCGCGGTGAATTCAATAAATCCACCGGGTGCGATACTTGGAGTGCCCCAACCGGCAGCGCTGGTGATATCAGCAGTGATCCCCATGCCGGTATCCAGCGCGTATATCGGATGTCCCAGTCGGCATTTCCTGGAGGCGTGGCGACGACTTTATAGGTGTCAGCAGCGCTGCCGTTGTTCTGCAGGTGGAACGAGATAAGGTAGGAGTAACCTGCGGTCATGTATTGCGTTACCGTCTGATTGGTGCCATCCGTGCTGTAGATATTTTGGCCAATGTATGGGTTCACCCCTGTATGCACCCACAGATCAGGGGCGTATGTCGGCAACGGCAAAGTATAGACGCCGCTCGCGGCGGCGCTGGGCGTCAAATCGGGCGGGTAGGCGCGCGCCTTCAATGTCGTGGTGGTGCTGATCGGTACAGGTCCGGTATACAGTGTAGCGACGGGCGTCGGGTCACGGCCGTCGGTGGTGTAGCGGATGAGCGCATTCGGGGATTGACAGGTGATGCTCACCTGCAGCGGATTACTGAAGTTGCCCGGCGGCGGGCTAAAAACCGGGGTCGCGGAGAGCGCGCCGCCCCAACTGGGGTTGGTGTTCTCGCCGCCGCCGGTGGACAGACGCGTTTCGTTGGTGCCGCTGCTTGAAATGGCGTAGAGATCCTTCCGTCCCGCGCGGTCCGAAGCATAAGCGAACCTGGTCCCATCCGGGCTGAAACACGGCCCACTTTTTGCGCCCGCGGTTTTATCCGTCACGATGCGCACGTTGCTTCCGTCAGGATCCATCAGGTAGAGTTGATTGCTCCCTGTGCGCGCGGAGAGGAACAGGATGCTCGATCCATCCGGATTGAACGAGGGCGTGCCGTTGTATTCCGCGGTGGCCGTCAACTGCGTCACCGCCTGACCGGAAGAGGACATGGTGTAGATTTGCCAACTGCCGGTGCGGTTGGACGCGAACACAATCTTCATGCCGTCGGGGCTGAACCGCCCGCAGATTGAGTCTCCGGTCAGCGTGTTGGTCAGGCGGGTCTGCGCGCTGCCGTCGGCATTCATCATATAGATTTCCTGATGCCCGTCACGGTTTGAAGTGAAGAGAATTTTCGTCGCCGGTACATTAAACGCCGGCAGCAGATCATCGGTGGTTTTACCGGTGGTCAGACGCTGTGGAGACTTCCCGTCGGTTCCCATGATGTAGATGTGGAATTTTCCGTCGCGATTGCTGGCAAAGGCGATTTTTTGGCCATTGGCAGAGAGGCTGGGCATATCGTCGACGCCCGCATCGTTCGTCAAACGTTTTGCATTGGCGCCGTCCGGCTTCATCAAGTAAATCTCCGGGTTGCCGTCGCGTGTGGACGTGAACGCCATACTCCCCACGGTCGGTATGCGGGCAATTGCATAGGACATCGTCACCGTCGCACTGTCCTCTGCCGACGCTTTTAAGGCTTTGACTTTCAGTGTCGTATCAGTAGTGAAGATGATCGGGTTTTTGTACACCGTGGATTTCACGGTCGGTTCGCTGCCGTCGAGTGTATAGCAGAGCGTCGCACCCGGCGTGGCGCAAGCCATACTTACCGTGACGCTATTGCCATAGGTGCCCGCGTCCGGCGTTACGGTTGGCGCGGAAAGTTGGATGGTGTAGGTGCTGACGGCGGCGCGACTGGTCGCCATGCCAGCCTTGAAGGCCATGGCGCGAATGGTGCAACTGCCGATGAGTTTAAACGGCAGGCGATATATCGTAGAGCGTATCGTCGGGTCATTATTATCGGTGGTGTAGCGAATCGTCGCTCCAGGCGTGGTGCAACTCAAGCTGAGCGGTGCAAAGCCGACGTAGGCGCCGGGGTCAGGCGTGATCACCGGGGTATCGACTGGTTGCAATACTGTATAGGTCGCAGTGCTCGTGAAACTTTCCGGGAACTGGTCGTTTTTATCCCGTGCTTTCAACGTGGTAGTGCTGGTCAGGCGGATAGGACCGGTATACATATGCGTGTTCGCGGCGCCTAGCCGGGGTTCGGAGCCATCTGTCGTGTAGTAGGTATCAATTGATAAAAAATGATTAATATCACCCGTGAGTGTTACCGTGACTGAACCGGTATAAGTACCGGGCGCCGGACTGAAAGTTGGCGGTAGTGGTTGACTGTCAGGATTTCTTCCCCAACTCGGCCAGGTGTTGTTGCCTTGCCCTCGGGTTAAGCGTTTTTCGTGCGTCCCATCAGGCAATATCTGGTAGATATCGTAAGTGACGGCAGAAGCCGTCGAGTTGCGGTCGGAGCAGAAGGCGATAATATCACTGAGCGGGCTATAACAGGGCATCACTTCATTGGAAGTCGTTTTCGCGGTGATCGCGGCCACATTATTGCCGTCGGGGGTCATCGAATAGATATTCTGCTTGCCGGCATTTCGATCTGAATTGAAAAGCAGCAAGGTGCCGTAGGTATCATACGACGGCAATCCATTCCAGAATCCGGCGGTTAACTGGCGTAAATCGGAACCATCATTGCTCTTCATGGTATAGATCTGGGTGCTGCCATTCTGCTGCGTTTGAAATGCAAGACGGTCTCCATGGGGTGAGAAACGGCCAAAGGAGGAGAACCCCGGTGAGGTCGTCAGCAAGGTTTGCTGCGTGCCGTCGGCATGCATAATATAGATCTGGTTGTTCCCCATGCGCGTACTGGTGAAGGTGATGCGTGATCCATCTCGGTTGAAAAAGGGGAAGCTATCGTCGTAGGCGCCGGCGGTGAGTTGCAGGACGTTACCGCCATCGATATCCATGATGTAGATGTGTGAATGGCCGTCCCTATCCGATTGGAAGGCAATCCGCCGACTGTCCATCGAAACGCAAGCATGATCGTCGTTCGCCGAACTATTCGTCAAGCGCTTCTGGTTCGATCCATCCGCGGCTTTCATGCTGTAGATTTGCGGGTGACCATCCCGGGTGGACGTAAACACCAGTACCCCGCTGGCCACCGGCGCCGGTGTGATTAGATATTTTACGGTATTGGTCCAACTGTCCAGCATACCATCTTTAAAGGCTTTCGCTTTCACCGTGGTGGTGTTCAGTAGCGTCAAGGCATGAGAATAGAGCGGTGATTGTGCCGTTGGTTCCTGTCCATTGGTGGTATAGCGGATGGTAGCCCCCGGCGTGTCACAGACCAGTGTGATGAGCTGGTAATACAATACTGGCGTCGTGGTCGGCGGTGGAATAAAGCGCGGCATGGCCACGGGTACTTTATCTCCGACGGTGAAGGCTTTCACGCAAACATTGAGATTCGTGATCGGCCAGGAAACGCACGACCACTGGACGCCATCGGCGCTTACATACGATTCTCCGACATGCGCGGTCGCGCGCATCGAGTAGTTGGCGACCGGCCCTTCGACCGGAACGGGTTGTGCGATATTTTGTGCGTCAACGCCGATCGCAACGGCGAAAGTATGCCCCGCTGACAAGGGGATCGACTTGCCCAGCCTGACGGTATGATACCCAGCTTCCGGCATCACGCCTTCCTGTGAGTAAGCCAGCGTCCCGGTCGTCGGATCTCCCGTGGGATCCAGATAGATGAATATCGTGTAGGGGGTGTTCAGACCAAGGTTATACCAGCTCACCGCCGCCAGATATTCATGCGACTGGGCGACAAAGACGTTGCCAAAAAAGGCCTGCGGTGAGGAGTTGCCGAGGCGACCCGTTAACCCATAGGTATCGTATTGATAAATGCCGGTGTAGTTATTCGGTGTTTCGGCGTTATAGAACACGGTATTGTATTGATACCCGATGCGATGATCGAAATAGGAAATATAGAAATACCCTTGCTCGCCAAAACCGGTTCCCCAACTGTTTTTGGCGATAAACGCACCGTTGTCCGGGGGTTCCGTGGTGAAATTCGCTTTGTCGTAGTTGTCATCCCAGCCGACAAGGGCAATGACATGATTGCTGCCTCCTCCACCGGTGAAGTAATAACCGTCGGTCGTCGGGTTGTAGGCGTTGTCCACGTAGTTCATATCCGCGGAGAGCGCACCGTAGTGCATGATGGCCAGTTTCAGCGCCTCATTATCGCGCGGTCCCATGCGTGCCGGGATGATAGTGACATCCTGCAGGTGTTTTTGTGCCGGTTTGTTGGTGGGTGAATTGGTGGTGGTCGGACTGTACGGGTCGTCCGACTCCGCCACTGGCCCGGTCCACCGTGCAAGGATGGCCGCAACCATCAGGCTATTTCCCCCGCCGCCGTTCGGGTCACCATCATACCCCCCCAAATTTTTCACATTATTCTCGGAAAAATCCCACACTTCGCCCGGCATCAAGCACGACTCCAGCGAGGCGATGGCGGAAAAGTCCCAGCAGGTACCGGCAGAGCCTTGATTTTTGACCGGTGTGACGGCGCCCAATTCACGTAAATCAAAACGGGCAGGCAATGCCATCGTCTGGCGTGGGGCCGGCTGTAGCGTGCGTAAATAAGAGAGATCCACCGGCGGCGGCAGATAACCATAATATCGTGTCGTGCCGGTTGTGGTCGGTGACGTCATCATTTTTCGTGCGGCCACCGCGGTCAAAAATTCGGGATTGGTCGGCGCCAGCGTGAACGCACCTTCCCCATGAATCCCCTGGTTCAGCACTACCAGAACGATGGCGCCCAGCAGAAATTTATGCAATTGCTTCGTGGCGAGATATTTCCACCCCATGATTGCGGTCTCCAATATTGGAAAATGAATAATCAATAAGTTCTTCTGTTTTCCTCATTTCCCTTTCTACGGTGGAGGACCGGGTAGGTCTACGGTGTGTGGACATGCTCTATTCACGGGTCATGGTATTCGGCAGTGAACCTGGTGTAGAGACTAAAAAATGCACGATATATCCTGCCGAAACGCGTGCAGTTCCGGGCAAAATCGGTATAATAGCAAGCAGTAACGACAATACTAATCTATCCGGGAGTTGAGATTGTCCACCTCTGACGCTTTAGTATCTGAGCTCACGACCGGCTCTGCGCGTGTTGCTCGTTTGCGGTCGCGTGTATTGGAACGCCTGGCCGACCTGGTGGGGGTGCCGGCGGAAGCCGAGTTGGCTGCCGCGCGCTCCTGGCATCATTCCGGGAACGAGGCAAGCCACCTGCTGCGCCGGGGAAAATTGGCCGGCGATACGTTGCGCGGGTTGTCACCGAGTATTGCACCGGATGAACTGTTGGTCGGGAAATATAGCTATCGCACGCTGACGCCGGACGAACAGGAAGAACTCGCCTTGTATCGTCGTTATGGGTATCCCGCTGCGCCTAACGCTTATGGACAACGTGCACACATGGCAGTGGATTATGACCTACTGCTGCGTGAAGGTATTACCGGGTTGCAAGCTCAAATCAATCGTTACCGCGCCACGTTGAACCCGGTCCTTGCCGCTGACCTGGAGAAGGATTTCTTCTATCAATCTTGCCTGAAGGCGCTGGACGGCGTGGTGGTGTTGGCGGAGCAATATGCCGATCACGCGGAGCTGTTGGCTGACCACGAAAGTGACCCGACCCGCCACGCGGAGTTACGTGAGATCGCCCGCATCTGCCGCAAAGTGCCCGCACAACCGGCAAGTAGTTTCTATGAAGCCATGCAGGCCGTTCATTTCCTCACCTTCTGTCTGTGCGCCGGCAATGCCATGCTGCTTTTTCAATTAGGCCGTCCCGACCGTTACCTGTTGCCGTACTATCGTCGCGATCTTCGTGCCGGTCGCATTACCCCTGAATTTGCCCAGGAACTCATCGACTCTCTGGGACTCATGCTCAATGCCTACACACCGCGTGGGTTGGCTGTCGGGTGGATGGTCGGTGGGCGTGATGAACATGGCATGGATGTCAGTAACGAGCTCTCAGAGATGTTTGTCCGTACCGTCGGGCACGTGCGTCTCGCGTATCCTGGCGTCGGCATCTGCTGGACGCCGGAGACCCCCACGATGCTGCTCACGCTGGCCAGCCGTTTGCTGGCGCGCGGCTATAGCCATCCGGCCCTGTTCAATGATGAGGTGATCACGCGCGGGTTGCTGCGCCTGGGACTGTCGCATCGCGACGCCTGTTTATATATCCATAGCACCTGCGTGGAAATTACTCCCATCGCCATGAGCAATGTCTATGTGGCCAGTCCATACTACAATCTAATGCAGGCGTTGCATGACGTGCTGGGTATCCCGGTGCACCTTGTGGACACGCTGGCGCCGTTGCCGGAGATTGCCTCGTTCGATGACCTGTTGCAGCGTTTTCAATGTCGTTTACGCGAGCAGATTCGCCACGGGGTCATTGCAGAGCATATCAACATGATGAGTCGCGCGCAGGGAGGTGGCTTCCCGCTGCTCTCCTGTTTCGTACACGACTGTCTGGCGCGGGGTAAGGACATCGACCAGGGGGGGGCACGGGTGAACTGGGTAGAATCCTCCTTCGTTGGTCTGGCCAACCTTATCGATGCGCTGGCGGCGATGCGGCAACTGGTCTATGAAGATGGCACCCTGACGCTGACCTCGCTGCGTGAGGCGTTGTGGGCGAATTTTGCCGGGTATCCCGAAATCCACGCGATGCTGGCACGGGTGCCTAAATACGGCTGCGACGATGATCGCGTTGATAGTTTGGCTGGTGAAATCACGGAATTCCTGCTCGCGGAGAGCGAACAATACCGCAGCTACTGGGGCGATGCCGTGGTACCCGGTTTCTTTTGTTGGATTATGCACGAAGCGTTGGGACGGCAGACCTGCGCGTCAGCTGATGGGCGGCTGGCGGGATTCCCGTTCGCTGATGGTTCTGGCCCGGCACAGGGGCGCGAGGTGTTCGGCCCAACCGCAGCCATTCGTTCAGTGACGAAATGGGATCATGCGCCCATGATCGGCGGTATCGCCGTAAATATGCGCTTTCATCCCGGAAAACACCCCGACGACATCGTGCCGTCGCTGCAACAGGTGCTGGAAACGTTCTTGCGACTTGGAGGCTTTGAAG
>Ga0073936_10000397_pt1 | contig 66544 bp, 47 predicted proteins | sample AliMusrvi5mmetaG_FD_87041 | JGI IMG/M metagenome (GOLD analysis project Ga0073936, IMG submission 87041) | Freshwater lake bacterial and archeal communities from Alinen Mustajarvi, Finland, to study Microbial Dark Matter (Phase II) - Alinen... | ecosystem: Environmental > Aquatic > Freshwater >... | reverse complement strand
TTATGCGGCTTTCCCTGGATTCATGATTGTTTCGCTTTGCTGGATCAGGTCTCACCAGCAGAAGAATGTCGAGACTTCAGCCGCGAGATGAGGCTGGCTGCATGAGATCACACAATCCGTATAAATTTATATGAAGATGCCCGTTCTCTTCCGATACTCACGGAGATTTATGAGGATTTCGAATCTAAGGCACAGGAGGATGCAGGGAAAGGTCTCGTTGCCCTCAATGGCCCGCAGATCGCTCCGATATTGATGACGCAATTGCATCACAAATCGCCGTGGGTACGCGGCATGGCGCTGCGTATGCTGGCAAAATTGGGTGATGCGCGTGCCATTGTTCCCGCTATCGAAGCTTTGAACGATCCATCTCCTTCCGTTCGGTATTATGCTGCAGATGCGCTTGGTTCTCTCCATGCAACTAAAGCGATACCTGTTTTATGCCGGCATATCGACGATCTTGCTGTTACAAATGAAGAAGAACTCGAGACAATGCCGTTCGATTATAATCCTTTACCGCGGGCTGCGGAAACAGCGCTGGAAGCTCTGGGCACGCTCAAAGATCACGAGTCATTCTCCGCTTTGATAGTTAGATTGGCACCTAAATATCCGGTTGGGATTCGGACTGCCTCAATTCGCGCGTTGTCGCAGTTGGGCGATACTAAAGCAGTACCATATCTAATTCCGCTATTGAAAGATGAGTATTTCGGTGTATGCGGCGAAACAGAAGAGGCACTCGGAGAGTTTGGTGACACGCGCGCTATCGAACCGCTTATAGAAAAAATTCATACTGAATCCGCTCCGGATGAAGGAGCGATGGTGGCATTAGGTCATTTTAACGACCCCAGAATAACTGCAACGATGATCAGCTTTTTAAGTAATCGATCCGGACAAACAGGGCGTATTGCCGCAGAGATACTCGCAGCTCATCATGATTTAAATGCAGTAGAACCGCTGATAACCGCCTCGCGGATTCCATCGTCGAGTTGGCGTTCAATATATGCCAAGGCCCTCGGTCAACTGGGCGATCGTCGTGCCATACCGGTGTTGATCGAAATGATTCAATACCTGACTTATAACGAACGCGCCGCCGCCGCTTCCGCACTTGCGCAACTTGGCGACCCAATAGCCATTGCTCCGCTTACCGACGTATTGGCGGAAAATAATGATGAAGCGACCCATGCTGCAATAATGGAAGCGCTGGCCAAATTGCGTGCGGAAAATAAGGCATCACCAGGAAGTTCGACGAAGAGCACCAAATAAAACAACGGCTGGGGGATTCCCTGCCGGAAAAGGGGAAGGGTGATCGGGCCGTTGAAAGTTGGTTACATATGGGCTCCGAAAGCGTCCACTGAATACCCCCGCTCTGCTATAATAAGTGGGCTATATGAAGAAGATGGCTTCTGAACATAAACAGCCTGAGAACGAAATGCAACCGGAATACGATTTTCGCGGTGGTAAGCGCGGGAAACATGCCCGGGCCTACCATCAGGGGCATGCCGTCGCTATCCAGCAAACCAATGGAACGACCGTGATACAAAACTACGCACTCCAGGAGGGAGCCGTTGTGCTAGAACCCGATGTTCGCGAATACTTTCCGGATGCGGAGGCTGTCAACACTGCGCTACGCTCCCTCATCGCACTGATTCCGAAAAGGCGCAAAGCCGGGTAGATTGGGAAATAGGGGACGGCAGAAGCTGAACCCTATTTGTCTACAGATACTTTATTGTATTCATCATTGGCGCAACCAGCAGAGAGACTGCTCACACAGTGCGACCAGGGATAGCGGACGATAAAAGCTGTTCCCTGCTATATCCCAAACTTGACAGCCCGCCAGTCGCTCACTAAAATTAAGTCATCCTTGATGTGGAAAGCGGTGCCTCTATGCAGTATCCAGCAACCATTACCAGTGAAACCGAACTTGACGATTTACTCTCCCAACCCTCCGAAGCCGTGATCGAAAGCGTGCGCCAGTGGGATGGGGATTTGATGATTCTCGGCTGTGCCGGCAAAATCGGCATCTCGTTGGGCCGGATGGCCGTGCGCGCCTTCGCCGCGGCGGGACTCAAGCGCCGCGTCCTCGGCGTCGACCTGTTTCCCACCCCGACCTCACGCGCGCTGGTCGAAGCGGCGGGTGTGGAAGCGATTCCCTGCAACCTGCTCGATCAATCCGCGCTGACGAAATTGCCGTCGGCCGATCATATCGTCTTCATGGTCGGACGGAAGTTCGGCACGCAGGGCGATGAAGAGATGACCTGGGCGGTCAACACCTTGATTCCCTGGCACGCCGCCATGCGCTTCCCTTCCAGCAACATCGTGTCATTCTCGACCGGGTGCGTTTACCCGCTGGTCGATCCGTTGACCGGTGGCTGCACCGAAGCGGACGCGGCGGAGCCGGTCGGCGAATACGCGCAGTCCTGCCTGGGCCGCGAGCGCGTCTTCCAATATGCCAGCAAAATCAACCAGACGCCGGTGTGCCTGCTGCGGTTGAACTATGCCATCGATCTGCGCTACGGCGTGCTGCACGATATCGCCCAGAAGATTTGGGAAGGCAAACCAGTCGACCTCACTGTCGGGCATGCGAACTGCATCTGGCAGGGCGATGTCAACTGTGTGACGCTGCAGGCGCTGAATCACTGCCAGCTGCCGCCCAATATCCTCAACATCACCGGCCCGGAGACGCTCTCCGTTCGCTTCGCGGCGACGCGCATGGCCGCGGTGATGGGCAAACCGGTCAGCTTCACCGGCCAGGAAGGCGGCATCGCCTATCTGAACAATTCGGCCAAAGCCCAGCAGCTCTTCGGCTACCCGAGCGTGTCGATCCCCTATTTGCTGGACTGGACCGCCAATTGGATCAAAGCCGGCGGCGCCTCGTTGGGCAAACCGACGCATTTTGAAGTGAATACCGGGAAGTATTGAACGAGGTTTCGGGGGTCGGAGCCCTCTGGCCTCGGGATAGAAGCAGGATCCGACATAACGATTACACTACAATTAGCGGTTAGCGTTGGGGGGACAGCTTACGTTGTCCCCCCAACGGGTTGTTTAGGCTAAGGTAAAAACGATGATGCTATTCTCCGGAATAGTGATTCCTGTCGAAAAGGCGCCTCCCTGGATGGGAGGACCGCTCGCAGTCACACCACCAGGATTCCCCTCTACCCGCGGGTTTGGGCAGTTATCATAGTAATCACTGTTGAAAATTTCCTGCCAGTGCCCAGCGCATGGGAAGCCGATTTGATAGCTGTAGTCAAAGAAGGTATTTTCACACAGACTGACTACGATGACTACATCTTGCCCAGATCCTTCAACCCAGCGATGAAACGCCAGGATTCGGTTGTTATCGTCACGGTGATACGTGTGAATACCTTCGCCACGCAAAGCCGGGAATTGCTGCCGCAGTGTAATTAAGTTCCGGGTGAAACGCAGAAAATCCCGCATGTTTTTATCTTGTTGCAGTCCGTCCCACCAAATAAGGGAGTAGGGATAGGCTTCAATATTGTCATGCCAGCATTTATCCTCCAGGAACTCCTCTCCCATAAAGAGCATTGGTATCCCGGGTGCAGTGAGCAATATGCCGGTGCCCACCCGCGTGCGACTGCGGGCATACCAGGAACGAGAATCCAATGGGTCGGCCAACCTGACTGCGCGGCAGGCCCGATCGTGGCTATAGTAGGTGATATCGTGATTTTCGATGCACTGCACGTTGCGCCAGGCATCTCCATTACATTTCATCGACAAAGCGTTACACAGATTCTCGTAGTTTAGTGGCGTATTGGTACCGCAACCGGCTTGGCAGAGCGTATTACGGGTGGTATCGCGGAGGGTGTCGTTCCAAACGGCATCAAAACCTGCACCGCCTTCTGCGGTCGGTTTCACCGCCCATGGACGATCCCCCCAGTATTCGGCGATATGGATGCGATCCGGGTAATGATAGTGAACAGTATTAGTCAGGTCCTGACAGAGTTGCCATCCCCCGTTTTCATCCATCACGGTCACCTGGTCATATCGCAGTCCATCGACATGGTATTCACCCAGAAAGAACATGGCATTATCGATGAGAAACTGGCGCACTTCACGCTTCCAAAAAGCAAAGACCAATCCCCCGGCATGTCCGACGTCGGTAAAATACTGGCTATTGTTATTATTCCCGGTGACATCACGGTCGAAGAAATACAGGCACTCGTCATCATTGTCAAATCCGCCGGCATGGTTGTAGACGACATCGAAGATGACGGCGATGCCATACAGGTGGCAGAGATCGATCAATGCTTTCACCTGGTTAACCTGGCTGGTGAGATCCTGCACTGTTAGCGGTATGAAAGCATTGCGCGCAATCTTCTTGCGAAGTAAATTATTAATCAAGGTGACATAGGGCGCCAATTCATCTGCCGGCACGGCATAATCCATTTCGGGGGAGAACATATCGGTCCCGTTGTAGCCCATGCTTGTTTCCCCGGCGAATTCGGTAATCGGCAAGGGTTCAATGGCATTCACCCCCAGCTCAGTCAGGTAGTCAAGCCGTTTCAGCACATCCAGGAACCTGGCGATACGACTCGCGCGGTTATCCTTATTCGCATCATCGACACTATAATAACGCCCAATATGGAACTGGTGGATAACCAGATCACGCGATGCCGGTCGGCGATAGGCAGCGTCGTGCCAGCGATAAGAATCGGCAGCCCGGACGATGCAATCGCAGTTCGGATAGGTGTTGAATTCCAATTCCCGCGCATACGGATCGCGCTTATACCCGGAGCTACCTTTTCCCTGTACCCAGAAACGATAGGTAGTGCCATCCGTCACCTCGGCAACGAAACCTGACCAGTACCCATTTTCCTCTCTGGTCAGCTTGTTGGCATCAGTCGGTGTGAAATCCGGATCTTTATTCAGCCGCAGATGGACCGCAATGGCATTAGGCGCCCACACTCTGAAGGAGGCGCCATCTTCGAGCAGGTTGGCTCCCATCGGAATGCCAGCATTGAGATGATCCTGAGTGACGAACATCTCACAAGTGACTGTTGAGGTTGTCATGTTTTACCTTCGCTTTCACCAGAAAATATCCACTGATATCGATCGTCGGTAACGTTGCGAGAGATAATTTCTGCGTGAAGGCGATTGCTCGTGGAGCATTGGTAAGTAGTTGATCCTACCGACAGCTGCCATTATATATAAAATTGGTGGTGATAATGTTTGGTCACACAGACAAAAGGTGAGATAACTGTCCCGGGGGGCAATATAACAAATAACTAGCTAAAGCCTGTAAAGAGCTTTGCAACGTCGCGCGAGAGGCATATTATAAGGTAATCGGCAGGAGGATAGTAGACAAATATCTTGAATAAACTTGGATATTTAATGAATGGTAAATCGTTTAGTTTGTCATTCGTGCTCGCTGGCTAACGAGAAATTAGCTAATTGAGTATCATTCCACAAATCGCTGCCGGGCGTTTTAGCGTAGACTGCCGGCGTAATCGCGTGGAAGGCATACAAGGAATGTCACCATCCTGACACTATGCCCCATTCCTCGTCACTTTTCCGCATGCCGCATCGCCGCCAGCTTAGCCCGGATAACCATGCGGGTGGCGTGCAGTTCGTTTTCCAGGGGGCGCGGCAGGACGCATTGGCCGCGGATTGACCGCAGAATCGTCTCCAGGTAATCGATGTCTCCGGCGCTGGTGTCGAGCGGGCCGCAATCGCGCTCTTTGCGCACCAGGCGCGTGCGCGTGCCGCCGTCGGTGATTTCCACCAGTCCCTCGGTACCGAAGACCCGCAGGTGCTCATTGCCCCAACTGCCGAAGGCGGGCGGGTTGAGGTAATTGGCGATGGCGGTGGCGATACCGCCGTTTTCCAGCCGCATTTGCAGCGTGCTGGCCATTTGCAGGCCGCCGTGATGCGGATTGCCCAAGCCGGTCTCGATGGCGTCGATCCATGCCACGCGTTGACCCGCCACCTGCTCGATCATTCGCAGCGCGTGACCGGCGTTTTGTCCGATCAATCCCCCGTCGAGTTCCTCATCCTGCGGACGCCAGTCCTGATAGGGGTAGGACTTCTGCGCGAAGACTTGCACGATGGTACCGAGCGTGCCCGCCTGTATTACATCATGCATTGCCCGATACGGCTGCGATTCGGCGATCCCGTTGGCCATTTCGCGAAAGACGCGCCCGGTGCGCTGCGCCGTCGCGATTAAGGCGTCCAGCTCGGTTTCCCGCATGGCGCACGGCTTTTCCGCATAGACGTGCTTACCCGCTTCCAGGCAGCGCATGGCCTCGCGCGCTTGCTCCACGCGGCGCGGCGAACAGAGCGACACCAGTTCGACGTCCGCGTCGGCCAGCAGTGCATCCAAGGTGGCATAATGCCGGATCGCCGCGTCATCGCGCAGGATTTCCGGCAGCGCCTGCCGCTCTACCGCCGCTGTCGCCACCAAACGTCCATACGGATTCTCCGCCAGCGCCTGGTGAATCTGATGCCCATTCAAGCCATATAACCCGATTGCCACCTGTGTCATTACTATGCCCTCGCAGTGATTTTTCTGGCTACTTCCCTACTTCTCCTGCCGGGACAGCACGCACGAACGCGATGCGCAGCCGACATCCTAACCGGCAGTACCGACGAACGCTCTCCCGTTACTTGATGGCTACCTTCCTCAGCAATCGTATTCTATGGTAAGATAGCGTCTGGTGATGACAGCGTATCGCAGATGGCATCAGTTATCGCCGAATGAACTTCGCAGAGAACCTGCTTCCGGAGAAAAGAATGTTTCTTGGGGTCGATATTGGGTCGGTCAGCGTGAAAACCGCATGGATCGCTGCCGATGGCACACTGATCAGTCATTTGTATCACAGGCATCACGGCCGGCCACTGGAAGTGGCACAGGCAGTACTTGCAGACGAATTAGCCGCTCATCCGGAGATTGCCGGATTGGCGTTTACCGGTTCCGGCGGCAAGGCAGCCGCCGCGCGCTTGAACCTGCCCTTCGAGAATGAGATCATTTGCCACGCGCGCGCGGCGGCGCAGTTGACGCCCGGCGCGCGCACGCTGATCGTGGTGGGGGGCGAAGATTCCTTTCTCACCCTGTTGGAAGAAGACAGCAGCGCGGAAACGGTGCGGATTCGCGACTTCGCCATGAACGGTCTTTGCGCGGCGGGCTGCGGCTCCTTTCTCGATCAACAGGCCACCCGGCTGGGAGTGAAGATCGAGGACGAGTTCGGCGCGCTGGCGCTGCAATCGGCGCATCCGGCGCGGGTGGCGGGACGCTGCAGCGTCTTCGCCAAGAGCGATATGATCCATCTGCAGCAAAAAGCCACGCCGGTCAGCGATATCGTGGCCGGGCTGTGCTTCGCCTTTGCACGCAACTTCTCCGCGGTGCTGGCGCGCGGCAAAGAATTCATCCCGCCGGTCGTGTTCCACGGTGGTGTCGCCTTCAATGCCGGCATGGTGCGGGCTTTTCGCGAACTGCTCGAACTGTCGCCGGAACAATTTCTGGTTCCGGAACACGCCGCAACCGCCGGCGCGGTCGGCGCAGCATTACTGGCGCGCAATCACGGCCAGCAACCGATCGACGTCGATCTCTCCGCGTTCACGGAATTAGCGGCTCCGGCGCTGCACGGTAATGCGCATCCCCCGTTGCCGAACCCTGGCCCACCACCGGGCAGTCACCTCACCGAACTGCCGGCCGGCGCCCTCGTCGATGCCTATCTGGGCGTCGATATCGGTTCCATCAGTACCAATGTGGTGCTCATCGACGAAGAGAAGCGCGTGCTGGCGAAAAGCTACCTGATGACCGGCGGGCGTCCGATCGAGGCGGTTCGGCGCGGCTTGGAAGAAGTCGGCGCGCAGTTTGCCGACCGCGTGGTGGTGCGCGGCGTCTGCACCACCGGCTCCGGACGCTATCTGATCGGCGATTTTCTCGGCGCGGACGTGGTAAAAAATGAGATCACCGCGCAGGCGCGCGCCGCGGCGGAGATCGACCCGCGCGTGGATACCATCTTCGAGATCGGCGGGCAGGATTCGAAATATATCAGTTTGGAGCATGGCGCCATCGTCGATTTCGAGATGAATAAGGTGTGCGCCGCCGGCACCGGCAGTTTCCTGGAAGAGCAGGCGGAACGATTGGGCATCAGCATCAAAGGCGAGTTCGCCCAACTGGCGCTGGCTTCCACCACCCCCACGCGGCTGGGCGAGCGCTGCACGGTCTTCATGGAATCCGATCTGGTTGGGCAGCAATCGCGCGGCGCGTCGACCGGCGATCTGGCGGCCGGACTGGCCTATTCCATCGTCCATAACTATCTGAATCGGGTGGTCGGCGAACGCAAAATCGGCAAGCATATCTTCTTCCAGGGCGGCACCGCCTTTAACCGCGCGGTGGTGGCTGCCTTCCGGCAAGTCACCGGCAAACCGATCACCGTGCCGGAACACCATGAAGTGACCGGCGCCATCGGCTGCGCGCTGTTGGCGCGGGAAGCCGCGCAACCCGGCGTCCCCAGCCGTTTCAAAGGCTGGGACCTGTCCCGGCGCGAATACTCGCAGGATTCCTTCGAATGCCAGGCGTGTGCCAACCGCTGCACGATCAACCGCGTGCGGGTAGCCGGCGAGCAGACGCTCTGCTACGGTGGGCGCTGCGAGAAATACGAAAAGCGACGCGTCATCAGCCAGGACATTCCCGATCTCTTCGCCGAGCGTGAACGCCTGCTGATGAGCGATTATGCCGACGTGCCGCCGCAACCCGGCAAGCCGCTGATCGGCATCCCGCGCACGCTGCATTTCTCCGAATACGCCCCCTTCTGGCGGGCATTCTTCACTGCGCTGGGCTTTCAGGTGCGCTTCTCCCCGCCCACCAGCAAAGCCATTATCAATGAGGGGTTGGAAGCAACGGTGGCGGAATTCTGCTTCCCGATGAAGGTCGCGCACGGGCACGTCGTCGAGTTGTTGTCCGCCGGGGTGACGCATCTCTTCCTGCCGAATATCCAGCAACTCCCCAAGCTCCATCCCGGATATCAGGAGAGCGTTCCCTGCCCGTTCGTCTCCAGTTTGCCGTATACCATCCGCGCCGCGCTGGCGCCGGAAGAGCGGGGGGTAACGGTACTGGCGCCGATTGTCGACTTGCACGCGACCGCTGACCGTGCCGGCAAGCAATTGCACGAGGGATTGAAAACCCTCGGCGTCACCCGCAAAGCGGTGATCAAAGCGATGGAAGCCGGGCATGCCGCCCAGCACACATTCGGGCAGGCGATCGCGAGCCGTGGACGGGAAGCGCTGGCTGCGCTGGCACCCGATGCGCGCGCGGTGGTCATCGTCAGCCGCCCCTACAACGGCTGCGACAACGGCATCAACCTGGAAGTGCCCACGCGCTTCCGTGAGATGGGGATTTTACCCATCCCGTTGGACATGCTGCCGGTGGAAACGGTGGATCTCTCCGATGAATTCCCCGAACTCACCTGGCGCTATGGCCAGAAGATTCTCGCCGCCGCCGATCTCATTCATAACGATCCGCGCCTGCACGCGGTGTATCTCACCAACTTCGGCTGCGGGCCGGATTCCTTCCTGGTGAACTTCTTCCGCGCGCGCATGGGCAATAAAACCTTCCTGCAATTGGAGATCGACGAGCACTCCAGCGACGTGGGCGTGCTCACCCGCTGCGAAGCGTTTCTCGACTCCATTGGGAAGAGCGCGCGCGACACCGGTCGCCCCCGCCGCTTCCGTGCCAATGCGGTCAAGCACACCAAACAGCGCACGATCTACGTGCCCTATATGTGCGACGCGGCCCACGCCCTTGCCGCCGCCTTCCGCGCGGTGGGACAACCCTCCGAAGTGCTGCCGGAAAGCGACGCGGAATCGATCGCGCTGGGCAAGCGCTACTGTTCCGGCAAGGAATGCTTCCCGTGCATCGTTACCACCGGAGATCTGGTGCGCTTGATGAACCGGCCGGATATCGACGCAAAACAGGCGGCGTTTTTCATGCCCAGCGTGGCGGGTGGCTGCCGGTTCGGGTATTACAACCAGTGGCAGCGGTTGGTGCTCGACGAATTAGGCTTTTCGGATGTGCCGATCTTCTCGCCCAATCAGAGCCGGGGATTATACGAAACTCTCGACGCGGGTGCCGGTGAACGGTTCTTCCGGCTGGCCTGGCAGGGAATGGTGGCTATCGATCTGCTGGAAAAGGCGCTCCATCATGTCCGTCCCGGCGAGTTGACGCGTGGGGAGACGGATCGGATCTATCTGGAGCACCGCCAACTGATGATCGCCGCGCTGGAGCAAGGCAACGATCTGGAGCCGGTGATGCATTCCGCTCGCGCCGCCTTCGCGACCATTCCCACCCGACATCATGGGCAACCGTGGATTGGGATTATCGGCGAGGTCTTCGTGCGCACGCACATCTTCAGTAATCAGGATCTGATCCGCCGCGTGGAAGAACTGGGCGGTCGCGCCTGGCTGTCGCCGCTGACGGAATGGCTCTACTATGTCAACGTGAATCAGCGGGAAGACGCACAGCTAGAAGGGCGCTGGAGCGAGTTGGCGCGCCTGCACCTGGTGGAACATGTCATGAAGAGCGACGAGAAACGGCTGGCAACTCCGTGGGAAGGCTTCCTGCCGAATCTGCACGAGCCGCCGGCGGAAGAGGTGATCGCCTTCGGCGAACGCTACGTCGATCCCGCGTTCCGCGGCGAAGCGGTACTCGGGCTGGGCAAATCGATCCAGTTCCACCGCGATGGCCTTGCCGGCGTGATCAACGTGATGCCCTTCACCTGCATGCCCGGCACCATCACCAGCGGTATCTTCAAGCGCTTCCAGCGCGAACACGACGGCATGCCGGTACTCAACCTCTCTTTCGAAGGCCAGGAATCCGGCGATCTCCCGCTCCGTCTGGAAGCCTTCCTGCAGCAGTGCCGCAGCTATCAGGAGCGGCAAAAGGTGAAGTGACCGGTAATTCGTTGGTAGTGAGCCACGCAGCGAAGCGGAGTGGCGGAAGCCCCCTGACATTGTACGGGAGCCTTCCTGCCACTTCGCTTCGCTGCCTGCATCAAAAACACCAGCGCCCAGTCCTGATCGTTGGCGAGGGGATCCCAGCAACGGCCGGCGTTGCCGTTGACGGCGTCCGGGTAAATGTAGACGCAGTAGGCGCTGCCGTCGGGTTGAAAGGCACTGAGGTTGTTGAGCAGGATTTCACGGCCGCGTTGGCGGTAGCACTCATCCCCGGTCGCTTGCCAATAGCGGTAGAAAGCCCAACCGGTCGCCGCGCTCCAGTAATGCGGGAAGGTATCGCCCCACATCCGCTTGCCGCCAAACCAGTAGCCATCCCAGTGGCGGATGGCGATTTCATGCAGATGATGATCGGGTTGCCGTCCGTTGAATGCTTCCAGCGCCGGCAGCAATTGCCGCGCGCCTTCCAGATAGCGCGCCTCGTGGGTGAGCAAATAGCATTCCAGCGCGATATTGACCGCCGGTCCGACGATCGTCTGCTCGTAATGCACCTCATGCGGCGGAAGCTGCAACCCGTTGGCTACCACCCGGTCGCCATGGCGGAGGAAATCGGCGCGCAGCGTCGCGGCTTCGCGCTGTCGTCCGGCGGCCTGCAGCGTCTCGATGGTATCCAACATGGGGATGCCGAGGGCGTAAAACGCGTCGCCGCCGCGCGCGTAATAGGCGCGCAAGGTGGTGTAGCAGTCGGTCAGGTAGCGGGACACGCCCAGCGAGTGGTACATCTCCAGGTGCAACTGCGCCGCCCACGGATAGTTATATAAGCGCTGGGAGGTGTCGTTGAGTTCACCGAGCACGGTGCCGTCCGGTCGTTGCAGCTTTGTGCGCACGAAACGCTGATAGGTGCGCACGGCGGCCTGCGTCCGCGCATCCGGCCAGCGCCGCAGCGATTGCGCGAGCAAGACGCCCATGCCCATCCGCTCGCGCCCTTCGCTCTGGTCACCCCAGCCTGGATTCACATATTGCGCGCCGGTCACGTTGTCATACGACACCAGCGCGCCATAGAGTGGACTGCGCCGCTCCCGCACCTGCTGCCGGTCGCGAATGAAGGCGATCCGCTGCCGTACCAGCGCTGCCACTTCGGGAATCCGCTGCACGCGCAGCCACGTCTCGCACTGTTGCCCGTAATGGATTTTGATCAAATCGCCGTCCGGCGCATCGATAGTGGCCGTCGGGTCGCTGACGGTGATCTGCGGCGGTGCCTCGCCGACGACGGTATAGCTGGCCGCGCGCACATCGACGAAGCCGGGAAACTCCCGCGCCTTCGCGAAGAATGACTCCCAGCCGTCGTGTTGGAACAGCGTCCAGGCAATACGGTGTGATTCCCCCGGTTGCAGCGTGGTGCCGGTCGCAATGAAGACCATCACGCCGCGCACGTTCGAGCCGCCTTTGAATAATCCGCGCTCATCGATGCTGTACCCGCTGATCGCGCCTTCGGTGAGGACCAGTCCCACGTGCGGCGCCGCGCCTCCCATGCGCAGGCAGCAGGCATAGGCGACATGGCCGCCGCACCAGAGATGCGCGTTGCAGCGCCGGGTGACGCAGGTGGCGGCATCCGGGTAGTTGTCATTGAATGGCACATCGATGCCGATGCCCCAGATGGGCTGGGCCTCCGCGGTCCGGTTGTGGAATTCGTAGGATTCCTCCAGCCGGTCGTCGCGCAGTTGCCGGGTAACCTGCACTTCGATGGCGCCGCACTGATAGCGCACATGCACCCCGCCGTCGTTCGTTTCGATGGCCACCGGTCGTTGCCAGCGCGTCGGGCCGTTGCTGCCGGGCAGCGCCAGAAATCCCAACCCCCACCCGGACGAATCGGGAAACCACGCGTTCTCCGCGCTGTTGCAGACCCAGTTCATGTCGTGCGCATCACCGGTCAATCGCAACGATGCCAGCGCGCCGGTCATTGGGTCGATCGTGAGTTGAAATAGCTGATTGTTCAGTTCCATGCCACCCCTCCGCGGGTAAAATCGTTTGCGATAACACGCGATCTGTTCGGCAGATAAAGCTGCGCTCAGCATACCCCTGATTCGGTGGGATTGGCAATCAGGGTGTCAGGGATCAGCCAAGTCGGCCCTGCCCCCTGATCCCTAACCCCTAACCCCGACACCGGCGCTTCATCCCCGTGCAAATCAACGGATTTCCCCTTGCACTCACTTCCGGAACACTTTATACTATTCACGGCGGAAGACGCCGAAGGAGCACAAACGTGACCGTGAAGCACATTCAGAAAGTGACGTTAGTAACGGATCTGGACTGTTTGATGCAGGAAACCGAGTCGGAGCCGATGTGGATGATGCGTCCGCAACATCATCATCGCTATGCGACTCAACGCACCATGACTACCGCCGAACTGGTCGATATCGAGACGATTAACCTCGCGCAAATGAAAACGTTCGAGACGGTCTAAACCGGACCGGCTCGGGTGGATGGATGATGTCGGACGCGCAAGTCGAACAGCGGTTCTTCTGGACGGGCTGGTTTCAGGGCCAGTCGTTGTTCGAGTTATGCCTGCTCTTTGCGCTGCTCTCCCTCGCCGATCTGCTCGCGACGCTCAAATTACTCAAAAATGGGGTCAGTGAAGGCAACGCGGCCGCCCGTTTCGTGCTGGAGCGCTTCCATGCGCCGGGATTCATCGTCTACAAAGTCGCGCTGGTAGGACTGCTACTGGTCGTGGTTCGCATCATCTGGCGCGATAAGCCCGCCACCGGGCGCGTTCTCCTCTGGTCCGCGAATCTGCTGATGACCGTGATCGCCCTCATGCATATCACCATCATGCTCGGGATGATGATCGGGCATCATTTGCCTAAGTAGCGCCTGTCCCAACGTCCACGGTTTTGTATCGCGCGCAGATTTTAGTGTCAGGCAAGGAGTGCATTTTCGACTTTATCACGGCAAGATAAACGGAAAATGCACGACGCAGCCTGGCGCTAAAAGATGCCGCGAGACGAAATCGTGGACGTTGGGACAGGCGCTAAATAGATATGGGGAGCGCAATGACCCTCTTTTCGCGCCTGCAACCGGGGCAACAACGGCTGGACGTGCAGCGTGCCTTGCGCTGGTTCAACTGGCAAGCGGGATTGCGCGCCCCCGTCGACGTCATCTGTCCGGTCACCGGTTTCATCTTCGTCGATTTCGCACTCGCGCTTGGTATTCCCAAGGAGCACATCGGTTATTTCGCCGCGCTGGTCAGCGCGGCCGCCGTCATGCAATTGGTGGGATTGTGGGCGGTGAGCGCTTTCCGTGAGCGCAAGCGCTTCGTGGTGCTTTTCGCCGCACTAGAGATCGTACTGCTGATCACCGCCGTGCTGCTCACACCGGGTTTACCCTCGGCCTGGCGCATGGGCACGCTGGCGGTCCTGCTGTTGTTGTCTGCTTCTGCGAACTATCTAATCCGTCCGACGACCGACGAATGGCTAGCGACCGCTATTCCGGCACGGGTTCGCGGACGATATCTGGGTAGACGCTTCCAGATACTATGCGCCGCGTCGGTAGTCGCGATACTGGCTGGCGGTTATCTGGCGCAACGCGTGCCGCAATCGGATGCGCGTGGATTCGCGCTGTTGCTGCTCGGTGGGGGTGTTCTCGGGTTGCTGGCCGTGGTCGCCTGGTGGCACATTCCACCGCCCGCGGTACCCGCGGTGACGGTGCGCTGGGCGGACCTGCCGGAAATTCTGCGCCACAAACCGTATCTCTTTTATCTGCTGGGACTGATGTGCTATGACTTCCCGTTCTTCATCGTCACCCCGTATTATCAGGTGTATCATCTCCGCGTGCTTAACCTGCACGAGGCGGCTATTGCCTGGATAGCCATCAGCTATTACCTGACCAGAAGCCTGGCATCCGGTATTTGCGGTCGCTGGGTAGATCGGCTGGGGGTGCGAAAGATACTGCTGCTCATCACGCCCAGCTACCTGATACTCTTTGGCGCCTACGTTGTCAGCACCCCGGGTACTGTTTGGTTGATCTATGCCGCGTCGGCACTGGCAGGGGTTGGCGATGCCGTCTTCGGCGTAGTGGCCGCCGCGTCGCTTTATGCCACCGTGCCGGAATCGTCTGCCCGGCAGGCTTATTTCGCCGTGTATAACCTGTCGTTGTTGCTGCTGACCGGCCTCGGTGCGATCGTCGGCGTCCACCTGCTGGATATGCTACAGGGGCATCAACTGCTAATTGCCAACCTGACGCTCACCCCGTTCCACCTCCTCTTCGCCATCGCCTTCGTCGTCCTCGTTCTTGCCATTCCCGGTATTTGGGGATTTCCGCAGCAGACGACGCGGTGAGCGGGTGGAGTGTGTGAGTATGGGTGTATGGGAGTATGGGATTATGTGAGTGTGGGGGTATGGGAGTATGAGAGTCGGCGGTCATCCCTGACCGCCGTGATCGTTCTCTCTGTCCAGGGATTGGGGAACATCATATCAACCGATTTCCCAAACGCTTTCACCCCCACACTCCCACACCCCCCACACTCCCATACTCCGCTTACCCGATCCCGGTCTTCGCTTCGAAGGTGCGGCGGTCGATTTCACCTTTGAGCAGCGCGAGTGAAAGGCGGGAGTGGACGCGGATGCTGATTTCGGCGTGATTGTAGTGCCGTTCCAGCACCGGGATATACTGCTTGTCACCCAGGCGACCCAGGGCGACCGCGAGCTGCGAGCCGACCGGGAAGAAGTCATCGCAGCGGAGCAGGGCGGCGGCGATCGGTGCGGCGGCGCGTTGATCGCCCAGTTTGCCCAATGCCGTCACGACCGCGCATTTCACGCGCCAGCGCTTTACCCCCATCGGCAGCGGCACGGTGGGATCGAGACCGATGAGCCGGTCATCGCCGCGCAGCATTTTGCTCCAACTCCACCAGTGCGTGAGCGGCGGATAGGGGATTTCGCTTTCGCCTTCGGCAAAGAGCGCCAGCAGCGCCGGCACCGCGTCGGTGATGCCCAGCCGGCCTATTTCCTCCGCCGCGGCCATCTGCACGCGCCAATCCGCGCTGCCCAACGCCGCGATAAAGCGCGCGCCGGCTTGCACACCACAGTGTTCGGCAAGCGCATACACGTCACTGGCACTGGTGATTTCCGTCGCCGGCGGCGCGCCGGCGGGGGCGAGGGTCACCGTCACCTTCGGCGACGCCGGACCACCGACAAACCCGTTGGGCGTGCCGTTGACCACCAGTTGCCGCACGGACGGCGCGTCGAGGGTGATTTCATAAGCGGACGTGCCCTGATAGGTCACCTCGATGCAGCCACCGGCTTCGAGCGCGAGTGATCCGGTCGCCCATTCGAGCTGCACCGCGCCGGTGAGTCGCGCGAACGCGGTACGCTCCGGCGTCCAGTTGATATCGCATGGCGCTGCGGCACGCAGGGTGACTTTTCCAGGCAGCGACAGCCGCGTCACGTCGAAGGCAATCACTTCGCCGTCGGTGTTCAGACAGGCGTAACGGGCGTCCGTGTCGCCACCCAGCCAGACCGCCGGTCCTTCGCGCTCGATCACCAACTCGTCGGTTTCCGTCCCCCATTGCACGCGGAAAGTGTCCAGGCCGGTGCGCGTGATCTGCACCGGGATCGGTTCTTCCGCGACAAACAGTTCCGCCGGACCGCGCAGCGTTTCGCCATGGAACCAGGGTGCGTTGAATGCGATGGTGTTCTCGCCGGTTCGCAGCGCCGCGGTAATATCGAACAGCCACGGCATGTGCGTGGTGCTGTCCTTCCAAATCCCCTGCACCTGCGTGGTCGTTGCCGCGACCGGCTGGTCATTCACCGTGACTTGCAGGTGGTGGCTGGCGTTGCGGATTTTGAGGAAATAGTGTTTGCCGGCCTGTGGAGTGATCGTCACCGTGCGCCGGTAGCTGCGCGGCGACTCCTGCGCCGTTTCCGGATCGCTCAAATAGGCGACATCCAGCGCCACGACATCCGTGTTCCCGGCGATATCGCGCGTCCAGCCGTCCGTCACATCGGCTACCAGCGCCAGCACCGTTCGCGGCGCCATCGCCATATCGATGCGTATGTCGGTTGCCGCCGGCACGGTATGCCGCAGGCGAATGCTGCGCCCTTCGGCGGGATATTTCGGATAGGTTGGCGCGGGGGTTAAGTCCAGGGTGCCCTGCTGTAGCGGGATGAAGTCGCAGCGCACCTGCTCGGGTGTCTGCTGCACCACGCGTCCATTTTTAATCTCCGCATCGACACGCAGAAAGGCCTGCCAGGTGAGCGCGTGCGGGGTAGCGGCGATGAAGCGATCCGACACCAGCACATAGCGCCCGCGCACCAGCATGCTGCTGCGCGTGACGCGCGAGACGTCGTAGCGATCGGTATAGTAGCTGGTGGCATCGCTGCGGATGGCCTGCAAGGCGCCCAGCGCGTGCAGCGCCTGTCCGCTGCCGGTGCGCGGCGCCAGCGGTACGTACCAGCTCTCGCCATCCACCACCAGGCTGTTGGACAATCCCACCGAGCCGCCCATCGCGCTGCGGATGGCGTCTTCGCGCGGCATCGTGCCGCCCCAGGTCGATTCGACGTATTCCTTCACCGTCTGGATGGTGCGCTCCCCGATGTAGGCGGTAATAGCAGCATCCGGATATTCGATGACCGGTGGATCGAGGCGACCATTGCCGTCGAGCAGCAGCGCGCTTTGCTCGGTTTCCAGCGTGATGGCATTGGGATCGACGTTGCTGCGTCCCGAGCTCGGTACGCCGCCACACTCGTCCCAATACTGGAACAGGCGAATCTTTCGCGTCGGGTCCTGCAGCGCGCCACCCACTTGGGGTTCCATCCAGGGGGTAAACACCGCGGCTTCCCCGTTGTCTAATTCCGACGGCCACCAGATCAGCGTCCACAGCCGGTCGTCGATCTCCCAGGCCGGGTGGGCGGTGCGATACCACATCCCCATCGCGCGGATAGTCGCCAGCGGTGCGGGATTGTTGGTATGCTTGGCCAGAAACGCCAGCGCGCTTTTGATGGAGGCATGTTGGAAGCCGTAATCGTCCCATGCGGGCAGCAACCCGCCGGGGCCGATCATGCGCAGCGAGGTTTCCAACATCTGCCGAATCGGGCGATTCGTCGGCGGCAAGCCCTGGTCGATGATCGGGATTTGCAGCGCTTGTTCCAGCAGCAGTGAGGACAGCAGCGTCGTCGGCAGCACCACCTGTTCATGGTAGGTGCTCCCTTCCGGGCTGTAGCCACCGACCGGCACAATACCGAGCAGCGCCTGCAAAAAGGCGGCGCCGGTATTGAAGATCCGCCGTGCGCGCGCATCGTCGCCACGCTTCACGCCCAACAAGTAGCCGATGGTGGCGGCGCTGAACGCGTTCGCCATCGACTGGTTATCGAAATCGAGCCGGCGCGGCGTCACCGACGGCAGCGAAAAGACGTGGGCGTAATCAAGCAGCATATCGCGAATCGCGGCATCTTCCGCCGGGGTGAAATAGCCTTCATCGGCGATCCAGTCGTAAAAGATCGCCCAGCGCGCCAGCGGCGCGGAGATCACATGGGTGTGGAATTGCACCTCGTTGCTCTGTTCGCCCTCGGCGCGCAGCGCAACCATGCGCAGAAAGGACTCGCGCACCCGCGCCCGGTCGGCGGCATCTTCGGTCACCAGTGCCGTCAGCACGGTGTAGGGGGAAAACCAGACGGAATCCTCCCGCGACAGCCGGACGAAGTGTTGCCACCATGGTTGCAGCGGCGAATGCGGAGCGAGTAATTTCTTCCGCAGATCAGCGATCGAGCACCCCATCAGCAGCGGGGTAGCAGCGTTTGTGGGCATGAAGGTCTCCTTCTTTTCGATTGTCACCCAAAGTATGGGCCGAAATTCAGCACAATTGACCGAAGTATATCTTTGCTTCTTTGCGCCTTGGCGTGTGACAAAAATGGGAACCGAACGAATTTATTTCACGCAAAGGCGCAAAGGCGCAAAGATAGGATTCATGAGCTTGCGTAACATTACTCCTGATTACATTGCGAATGGAACAACCGCCGGTGCCCGCGGACATCGCCGATGCGCCAGGGAAGGTTCCAGGCCAGATGGTGATCCAGGTAGAGGTCACGGCGACCGTCGATAGTGATTTCCAATCCGGTGGCTTCCCAGGGAGAGAGCAAGCGGCGATCGGCTTCGACTTCGGCCAGTGTGACCGCTACCTCGGGCACGCACTCACCGCGGAAGGGCACTAACAGCGTGGCGAAGAGGAAATTGCCGTCCGCCTGCGCGGTATAGGTTAGGCAGTCCGGGTTATCGTAGCCGTCGAGCGGGTAGGGATTGGGCGTAAGCGATGCCTCCCCGGCTGCGCCCGGTACCGGGACGAGCAGCAGGTTTCCGCCGTCGCCGGTGGTGAGCAGGCGTCCGTCGTGTTGAAGTGACCCGGGTACGGCGACGTGGAAATGCTGGGTATAGCGATGCGCGTCGCTCGCGGTGAAACGGTCGAGCAGCACCCAGTAATTCCCGCGCAGATAGAAAAGCTTGCGCCGCCAGACCACCGGTGATTCCAACCGCTGGTAACCTTCGAAAGCGCCGCTGAAGTAGGCCGCGCGGTCATCGGAAAGCCAGTGCTCGACGAAAGGCAGCACGGTGCCGCCGAAGCGCCACTCATTGAGAATCGGCAGGTGATCCTGGTCATCGACGGTCGCCACGTTATGCGCGGAGCTGCCAATGCGCCAACGGCGCGCCGGGTTTTCGCCATAATGGCCGGAATTATTGTCGATGAAGATCCAGCGGCCGTGGCTCAGCATTTCCAGATTGAACACCGCCGCGTGATCGTGGCTGGTGACGACATTGCCGCGCGCGCCGGCGTCGATGAAGCAATAGTCGGCGTCCGCGCGCCAATCCGTTCGCATGATATAATAGCCGCTCTCCGGCAGGCAGGTATCAGCCGACGGCGGCGCGACCGGGGACAACTGTTGATAGGCCGGCCAGTAATTGCCGCCATCGATGGACAAAAATTCGGTGAAGGGCGGTTGCCAGGCCGGTTGGTCGGCGGTCAGCATTTCCGCGACATATTTCGCTTCCGGCAATTCGAAGCGCGCCGCCGCGTGGCGCAGCGCCGAGCAATCTCCACGCGTGCGGTCATGGCAGGCGCCGGTGTCGCCATTCATCGGGATGCCCCCGTTGGGGGTCACCAGCTTCCAGGTGCCCGCCGCGGCGATGCGGCGCAGGTGCGCGTGGGTGGCGGGTGAGAGCGTTCGCCCGTTGATCTCCGCCAGGTGCGCGAGATCGAAGAACTCATTCGCGGTGCCGTAATGATAGCCGGCGCGCTCGCGGGTGAAGCCATCCGGCTGCATCAAACATGCCAGTTGATGCTCTAGAAAGTCCGGCAACAGCGCCTGGAAGGGCGCGTTCACGTGAAATTCCGGCAGCAACAGACCGGCCATGGCGAAACCGCCATACGCGGTCACAAAGTAGTTGTGGCCGTTGACGCCGAACATATTCTCCTGCCAGTCGCGCGCACCGTCCCATTCGGTCTTCATATTCGCGAGCATCCAGCAGAGGATCGGCAGCAACTCGCGGTCGGCAATCTCCTCCAACGGCCAGAGCGCCCGCAGCAGGTGCATGAAGCAATTCGCCTGCCACCACAGCCATTCACCCCATTGCGCCTGCGCGTCCCAGGCAATCGCGGCCAGCCGCGCCCCGATCTCCGGCGAGGCGCCCAACTGCAGGTCGGTCGGGCTGAGGGCGCGAAGCTGGTGAAACAGACTGTGATGCACCGCATCGGGAGCAAGCTGGGCGGTAATACGCTCACGCGCGGCGAGACGCTGTTCCTCGGTCGACGCGGCGCGTAAGGCGCGCACATAGTCGGCGGAATACCCGCACAGCGGTGCTTGACGTTCACGCAAGTGCCGAATCAACGCCGGCGCCAACTCTTCCACCGCATCAGCGGAAAAGCGCGCCGCCAGCGCCGCCAACTCCGGGCGCTGCCAATCGGCGGCGTCACAGAGCAGTTGGCAAGCGTGATGATAGGGGGTGTGGGTGGTCATGACAATTTATATCCAGTATGGTATCCATGCCGGGGTAGTGTGTGCCCGGAACGGTTATCCTGCGTATATTTAACCTGCCAGTCTGGAAATCCTGCCTCCCACATCCAGTATCCTGCACCCTTTTCGTGCCTTTCGTGTTTTTCGTGGTTCAAAATGCATATTGTATCCCTGCATCCGCCTACTGCGCGGTCTTCAACCGCGCGGTGGCGAAGGTATTCAGTTGCGGTTGTTGTGCCGTCGCCAGCACGGTCAGGATGGATTTCGTGTCGTGGGCGGGATAGCGCGAGAGCAGGTTCACGGCGCGATCCACTTCATGCAGGAAGTGCGCGTGGGCGAAGCCGGCGGCCAGTTGCTCGGGATGCTCTTTGAGCAGCCATTCCACCGTCGGCGCGGTGACGCGGCTCAGCCAGCGGATGGCGTCGATATACTCGTTGAATACCTCCGCTTTTTTCATCTTCTGCTGCTGGGTCATGATTTTATCCGCCCACAGCCCGTCGCGGCAGGTATCGGCGTAATCGCAATACTGGCCGATGAGCAGCCATTCCCGCGCGAATTGCGGCCCGAACGCCGCCGTGTCCTGCCGGGCGAGATAGGCCAGCCACCCGATGCGTTGATAGAGCGTTTCCGCCTCCAGGCACGGTTGCTCGGGGGCAGCGAGGGAAAATTCCTTGCCTTTGGTGTATTCCATTTTGTTGGCGAGATCAGTCTTATTCCAGGCGTTGACCTTGCCGCGCGCCAGGTCCAGTAAGTTGGCACGGGGATAGCACGCTGCTGCACAGGCGAGGGCGCGCGCATGGGTAATGGCAGCAAAGGTGCCGCCATGCGGAGGATTGTTTGCCAACTCGACAAAGCCGGCATCGCCGGAGATGGCCAGCAGTTGCATGCCGTTCTCGCGCAGGATATCGTTATGGCAGGCCAGCGCGCGGCGGGCGGCGTCTGCGATCGTCGGCGATGGATTCCGGCGGACGGCTTCCAGCAGATCGCGGCGGAGATCGGTCGGCAGATTATTGATCTTCGCCAGTTGGCCGGCAAACGCCAGGGTGATGTCTTTCCCTTCACCCGGCAATAGTTGCCGCAACTCGATGATGCGCTTCTTCAGGGTTTTGGCATCGAGCGCAACCCCCGGATCGCCATCGCCGGCCTCGCCGCCTTCGGGATCGTCCGGATCGCCGGCTTTGACCGTTTCGACGCTGACATCGTTGGCCGTCTCAGCTTCCAGCGTCTTCACCAGCGCGGCGTAATCGACGTGATCGGCGGCCTTCGCTTCGACCGCATTGGCTGACGGCGTCAACCAGCCAATGACCGCGCGCATCAACTTCGGCCACTCCGGCCAATCGAAATACACCATGCCTTGCGCATCGGATTTCCCGCGATGATCCAGCAACAGGCAGGCGACGCGGCCTTTGCCGAGTGTCCACCCGACCAGGATCGGCCTATTGCCGGATTTGAGGAAGACCTTCACAGTGGGACTATCCTGCAGCGCGACGCGATTGTAGCTATAGAAGGATGGCTTGGTGGTAAAATCGAGTTGCACGCCGAGATCGCCGAAATCCTTGCCCGCTTCCAGCGGGAGCGGCGTCTCGGTGTATTTCACGTCCAGGTTTTCCACGCAGAGCACCGGCAGCAGTTCGCGTTCCAGCACGGTGTAGTTATAGCCGCCTTTGCCGAAGGCATATTCGCCGCCGGTGAAGAGGACGGCGCCGCCGGCTTTCACATAGGCGGGCAGTGCGTAGCTGTTTTCCACCCCGATGGCGCAGTGCGGAATGCCGGTGTAAACCAGCAGATCGTAGTGCGGGAATTGCTTCCAGTCGATGCCGTTGAGCAACCAGTGACCACCGCCGGCGCGGAAGTTGCCTTCCAGCGGAGCGTCGTGCACCTGGTAGCGTCCGAGGCCGGCAAAAATCTCTCCCAGCCGCAGGCGATAATCCATCGCGCCACGGCCATAAAAGATGTCCAGACACCCGTTGCGTTCAGGGGTCAGATCGCCGAAATCCTGCGGCTTCTCTTTCAGCTTCAGATCGTTCGGCAGCGTGCCGCCTTTCCACCAGCCGTTTAAGAAGGTCTCCGCCGGATTTTTGGCGCGAATCTTCAGCAAGGCGGCATTGCGCGCGTCTCCGCTGAGTGCATCGATCTTTTCCACGGACAATTCATCCGTAATGGCCGGCGGTTGCGGCGACAGGTAGGACATGTCCTTATTGACTTCGACCGACGTTTTTTCGAGGTCGAGCGTAACCGGCGCGACCGGTCGTTCCTTCGCGTCAGGGCGCGGAATGCCGAAGGTTTTCACCGGACCATACAGCGACGCCAACGTCGGCGCGTTATTCACCGCCTGCAAATCCACCACCAGCACCAGCCAAGTGCCGACCGCGGGGATATCCACGCGATTATTATTGCACTCGACCGGCGTTACCACGAGCGAGAAGGGGTCGATAAAGTGCGCGCCGGTAGCGGTATAGCCTTCGGGTAAATTCAACCCCATGCCAAACGGCTCGGTGCCCGGACTCATCGTCCAATCGATCTTTTTGGATGTCTCGGTTTTCGGCACCGCTTTGCGCGGAATGTTGAGCAGGTTTATCACCAGTTGCGACTTGCCGTTTTCGCGTGCGGTTTCATAGACAAAAGGCTGCCACCAGAGTTTTGTTTCCGTCGCCGGTTTCAACACCCCTTCCGGTTTTTCCAGCCGGCGCAGCATCTCGTCGAAGGTATAGCGCGAGTAACGGGTGGCATAACGATTGACCAGGGGATGCTCCGCCGCCTTGCCCATCGGGCGCATGCCGCCAGCCGCGTAGAGCATGCCTTCAACGAGCATATCGCGATCCGATTCCCCGTCGCAGGAGATACCCAGCAGATAGCCGCCACGCTCGCGGGCGAGGTCGCCTTGCACCTCGATGTTGCGCGCGATCCACTCGAACGGCTTGCCGCTGGTGTTGCTGTTGCGGATCGACTCGTTCATGATCAATCCGCCGTTGCGGCAGAGCTCATCCAGTTCGAAGTCTTCCACCGCCCAACTGGGGTCCGGTTTCTCCTGGGTGAAGAGATAGTTATAGCCGTGGCGGAATTTCGGATATTTGGTATTGACGATATCTTTGAAGTAGCGCACCAGCGTCTGCGTGCGGCGCGCGGCATAGGCGTCATATTGTCCTTCGCCGCCGCACTGGCCGCCGCCGCGTGGATGCCCGTCCCAGCGCACGGCATCCCAGCCGAACATCTCTACCGATTTCATCATCGCTTCCGCGGCGATGCGCGTCATGCGCGGGGTATTGTCCGGGTTGATCGGCAGGAAGTTCTGCCAGCTCACCGTCGGTTTGAAGATCGGGGTGCGCGGCCCCTTGTCGTACGGCGCGAACTCCTTGTTCATGAAGCGGTCGAGACAACCGGTATCGACCATTTCCCACATGCCGACCGGATAATAGTATTGGCTCTTATGATCGTTGGGCCAGTCATAGGCGGTCTTCCAGCCGATGTAGCCGGACATGATAAATTTGCCGTAGGTGACGCAGGAGATTCCCTGCTCGTGCGCCAATTGAATCAGTTCCTTCAGACCGGCTTTGCTGAGATGGTAGCTGGTCTGACCGGAGAACCACCAGTCGCTGTCGGGACTCATGCCGACCATGTCTTCTTCCGCCCAGGCAAACATTTCGCCACAATTCTGATAATTCTTGCGTGCCTTGCTGAACGCTTCGCGTTTCCGTTCCGTGGAGATGCTGCTGTTGCCCCAGGTCATGCCGCCACCATGGATGGCGACGCGGTAAAAGTTGTCGGCGATGTTGAAATACTCCGCCGTCTCGCAGCGATCGCGTCCGTCCGGCGAGGTGTAAACGGCTACCAGCGCGTAGCCCAACTCTCGCGTGGGCAGCGAAATTTCGAAATCGATCTTCTTCGCCTCCGCGGTCAGCGTCAGCGGAATTTCCTTCATTTTCTCGCGGAGATTAACATCGTGTTCCAGGTAGATGGTGACCAGTCCCGGACCGCCTTTGCCGCTGATATCCTGCACGGTCGCGCTGCCGCGCAGCGTTTCGCCGGGAGTATAGCGGATCTTGTTGCACGTGACGTCCGCGACGCAGCCGGTGCGCGACTCCGGGATGATTTCGGCGTCGTCGAGAATGAAATATTGATGGGTGGTGGGGGAGAAGCCGCCGACGGCATCATCGCCGCCATGTCGATCGCCGTCATCGGACGGACCGGCTTCGATGTCGCTGTTGACTTTCGTGGTGCTGACGACATGCATGAAGGCGTCTGCCTCGCAAAACGCCGCCAGCTTCAAGCGCAGCGGATGCGTATCCGTCTGCACCAGTCGCAGTGTCTTCCACTCCGGCTGATGGACGCGGGCAAATTCTCGCGCGCCGAGTTGCCCCACCGGTTGATTGCCATTGGTGACCGTCAGGCCGGCGTGCCAGGCGATTTCATCGCTGACGTGCGAGGGACGCAGGCGCAGGCGCAACTGATAGACCCCCGCCGGCAAATCCTCGTCGGCGCGGTAGAGCAGGTTGGTGCGCTGCTTTTCCGGGTAGCCGACCGTGCACTTGAAGGTTCCGGTCAGACCGGCAACTTCGTTGGCGTCACCCTGCCAGCGTGCCAGCGGCAGCGGAATGGCTTTCTGCTGGGCAACCACGCACAACGGCAACGCCGCCAGCAGAATCAGGACAGTTAAGCGCCTGCGCCAACTTGGCATAATGGATCCCTCACTTGGGTGATATAGCCTGCGACTACACCGGGCGATAATTTCTGGTAACCGTTCAGGTAAGCGGCCTTTTGCGGCGTTTCGATGTTTTACGAAACCACTATAAAAAGCCGTTTGCCTGAGCGGTTACAATAGATTATCCCTGAAAGCCAGTAGTCCTCTGTTGGGGTAAGATATTTTCGCATGGTGCGATAGCATAACTCTCCGCTCTATCATCGGTCAGATCCGACCGATCAGTCCGATCTGACCGCAGCTAATCGATCCTTCCCCTTCTCCGTGTGGAGAAGGGGAAGGATCATGGTGGGTCAATGCTTGATCAGCCAACTCACCGTATTCCGCATCAGCGTATTCCAGCCCGCGGCATCCCAGAAGGCGGTTTCGCCTTTGCCGGCTTCGCCGAAGGGAGTAGCCAGCACGCAGGCGATACGGCCGCCTTTTGCAGTATTGCCGAGTACCAGGATCGGTTTATCGCCGGCGTTCACGGCGACCGTTGCTCCCGCTTTGGGTTGGCAGAGCTGGTGGTAAAGCACCACGTCTTTCGCCCCGAAGGAGACGCCATTGGTGACCGGCGCTTTCCCGACGACTTTCAAAGTATTGTCGCCGGCGATCTTGCGCCAGTTATACGCGCCACCCATTTCCACCGGAATTTGCTTGATTAACTCCGCGTTGGCGAAATCGGCTTGCCCGAAGGCCTGGTCGCCGCCGAGGATCAGCACGTTGCCGCCGGCAGCGAGATAATCCTTCAGCATCTCCTGCCCCACCAGGTCGAGCGGGGCGGCCGGCAGGTTGCCCAGCACAATCAGGTCATAGCTCATCAGGCTGGGGTAGTCGCCGGGGAAGTAGGAGAGCGCCAACCCGACCGGGCTGCTGTCCAGCCAGCCATCCTTGATGGTCGCGGTGGGGAACGCAGCCTTGACCGCTTCATCGATGTGGAAGAACTCGTGCCACAGTCCGCGCAGATAGAGCACTTTCGGCTCCGCGTTGGGCACGTATTTGATGACATCCGGCTTCAGGTAGACCTTTTTCTTGGCTGGACGGTCGAACGCAAGGTAGGCTTTCATGCTGAACGGATCGTTGTTTTTGCCTTCCGCGCCGCCGTAGTAATCGCCGTAGTTCTCGGTCACCTGCTTGCCGTCCGGGGTGGTGCCGGTGACCGTCACCATAATGCCGGCGGGCATCGCTTCCACACCGCTGGCGCGCACCGTCGCCTTCTGGGTGGTGTCGTTCAATTCGGCGAATTTAACCTCCGGCACTTCGGCGGTCCATTCTTTCTTCAATCCCCACACCTTCGTCTTCACGGTGACGTCTTTCAGGCCGATCAGTCCCTTACTGAGCTGGTGCTCGATCGCCAAACCACCCGGTACCGCGGTGGTTTCAAAGTTGGCAATCAGGTTGGCATCGGCGAATTTGAAGCCGGTGGTTCCAGCCACCGGAATGAGGGTGATCTCAGTCGACCAGGTTTTGCCGCCAGGGATGGCCACTTTGTCGTACATCCACTCGGTGGTCACCGCATTGACGCAATCATACAGACGCCAGAGATCGTTGTAATCCATCAACGAGACCACGCCTTGCTGGCGAATTTTGTTGAAGGTACCGGTCCATCCGCCGGTGGAATCATCCACGTAGAACCAGTGCTCATTCATCCAGTAATCGCCGTTGACATCCAGACCGGTGTAGTCGATGCCGCGCACAGCCGGGCGCGCCCAGGTCATATTCTCTTTGGCGCCGAACCAGAAGTTGTTCTGGCTCCAGTAGCCGGTGACTTTCCCCTGTTCGGTAGTATTGGTCAACGATACTTTGCAGTGGAGGGCGCGATCGCCGTCCTTGAGGGTGATCAGGCGCTCGAAGCGAATGCCCTTCGTGGTGGCTCCGGTGGCGATGGTCCACACCCGCGCGACCGCTTCGTTCGGTCCGCTTTTTACCACCTCGCCGTCGTATTTTTTATTCAGGAATTCGCCCGGCCACGTTTGTTCCCACACGTGATCCTGCAATATCCCGCCCGAAGAGGCGACCGGATAGACGATATTCTCGCCGAACGCTTTGTAGGTGAAGTTATCGACGCGTGCGCCCTTCTTCAGGTCGATGGTCAGCTTCACCAGGTCGTTTTGCATGGTGATCACATCGTCGGTCTTCGAGGCGTTCGTCATGGCAAACGCAGACAGAGTAGACAGCGCCAACAAGATACCGACGATCAACGCCTCAATTTGCATTTTGCAAGGTGCAATTTTCAATTTGCCTTTCCTCATGTTAGCGCCCTCCCTTCTGTTCGAGATCGATCACCAGGATATTCCAGAGCTTCACCTCCGGCACGGTCATTTTATAGACGCCCTCGGAGGCGACCACCGGTACCGCCGCCTGTATCTGCGGATACGGGCTCAGTTGCGTTGACCGCACCGGCACCCAGCCATTCAGCAACGTGGGCATGACGCGTACTTCGATACCCTTCAGCGGCGGCGGCAGGTCTTCCAGTTTTTTTCCTTCGCCGACCGTCTGGTGCGCGGGAGGATTGATCAGGTGCACGATCAACTGTTTGTGCTGTTTATCGATGGGACGCTCGAAGACCCATTCGCGCCACCACACGCTGGACGGCACCTGGACGATATTCTCCGGGGTGTGGATGCGGGTGAGTGCGTCATCCCAGCAATACGCCGAGTAGCGTGTCATGAAACCACCCCAATGGTGATGATAGTAGGGATGCGCGCCGGCGGCGTAAGCAAAGACGTTGGTATACAGGCCGTCGGCGGTGTTGGCTGAACCCAGGATCGGACCGTAGTAGCCACCCAGCTTCTTGATGGCTTCTACGTCGTTGGCCACGCTGGAGGCATAGACTTCCCAACGATGCAGCGGATGCTGCACGCCTTCCGCCTGGTTGATGTATTCATTCATGATCAACCCGCCGCCGCGGCAGAGCTCGATCGACTCGCGCGGATTGGTCGCCATTGTTTGCAGCCAGTTGCCTTGCGTCCAGTTGTAGCCGTAGCGGAATTTCGGGTGCGCTTTGCTGACCGCTTCTTTGGTGCGGCGCATGTTCGCCGCGTTGCGCGCATCGACCTGGTCGCTATTCAGCTTATCCACCTGGTGGCCATCCAGATCGTAGGTGTTACTTTGTACGTCGAAGTTGCCGTCCCAGCGTGCGCCGTCCCATCCGAGCAACGACGCGGAATCGATGAGACTCTTGATGCCGATATCCACCACTTTCGGGTCATTCATATTGTAATTGACGGCTACCCAGCTTTGCGGCAGATTTTTTGCCAGTGGATCGTCCCATTTCGCCAGCGACTCGACGCCACGCTCGACAGACAGCGTCCCGCCGTATTGCCACATCCATTCCGGATGCCGGCGCGCCATCTCCGCGCCAAAGGTGCCGCCGCCGGTCAATTTGGCATACGTGGTGGCTTTGATGCCGTTGGCATGACTTTTATCGATCAGCGCCTTGAGGCCGACGGTCGATCCACGGTAGCGCGCCTGACCGGACCACCAGACGTCCTTGGTAGGCACCATACCGAGGAAGTCGTCCTGTGCCCAAAAGAAGTGCTCGAAACTGTTATAATAACCGTCACGCATCTCTTTGATATGACGGTCGGCCCAGGAAAAATCTTTCGCCGGCATCATCGTCTTGCCGTCGAATTGGTCCCAGAGAAACCCGATCGCCAGGATCTGCGCCACGTTCCAGAAGTTATCGCAGACGTTGAAGTAATCTTCGCCGGTAGCCAATACGGTGCCGTTTTGCGTAATGTCGGCCTTCAGCGCGTGGCCATATTTCGCCAGTCCTTTCGACCACTTGAAGGTCGCGTCGGCGGTTTTGCCCGGTGCAACCATCTGTGTCTGCTGTTGCGGCTTGTTCGACCGATCGATTTCGCACTCCAGCCAGGCGCGTACCGTCACTTCTTGTGCAGTTTTGCTGGTGTTTTTGACCGTCACCGTGCCGGTAATCGGCTCGGTGGTCTCATACAGCACTTTCGCCGAATGCACGGCGACCAGTTGCAGCGATGCCGCCGGTGGGGTTGGCGCCTGTGCCTGTGCCCACCAGGGAATCGCGAGTGCTATCCCGCACAGGAACAGCCCTCGGACAAATTTCGTCATGGAAACCTCCCGCGTTGATGATTGAGCGTTGTCGTGAACGCCATTTATCCGGCAGCAGTGAATTTGATTGCCGATTGTAAACAGGTCTCGTGCGGCTGACTAGCCGTTGAAACATGTTACATTCTGGTTGAGAAGAAATGTGTTACGCTCGCTCCCAACCATTTAGACGCCAACTATAGAGAAAAGTTAACACTCGCCGGGCAATTAGCTAACCGGCGGTCAGAGCCGGGATGGGACCATGCGCTTACTGTAATGGTTGTGCAGACCTGCTCTCGACTAAGAGCCGGTAGGTTGCACGATTTACCTGCGCTTGCCGGCATCTCCACGCAGTTGACGCCTGTCGCCATTCACACTAGTATGTGATGAGAGAGCACCTGTCCCTGCTCGAATCACAGCCATCTCCGGAGGGTAGTAATGACTGAGCGTATCGTGTTGATCGGCGCCGGGAGCGCCAGTTTTACGCGTGGGTTGTTGGCGGATCTCATTCAGCGCGGTACCGCGTGTGATGTCTCGCTGGTCGATGTCGATCTGCAAGCGTTGACGGTGGCGGAGCAGTTAGCGCGTAAAATGGTGGCAGCGCGGCAAGTACCGATCACTATTCGTGCTACGACTAATCGCCGTGATGTGTTGCAAGGCGCGACCGCCGTCATCTGTACGGTCGGCGTGGGCGGGCGGCGTGCATGGGAGCAGGATGTCTTTGTGCCGCGCCAGCATGGTATCTATCAACCGGTCGGCGACAGCGTAATGCCGGGTGGCACCTCGCGCGCCTTGCGCATGATCCCGGCGATGGTCTCGATTGCCGAAGATGTGCTCGATCTCGCTCCGCAAGCGCTGTTTTTCAACTACGGCAATCCGATGGCGCCCGTGTGCCGCGCCATTCGGAAAGCCACCGGCGCCAACGTGGTGGGCCTGTGTCACGGCGTCTTCAGCGTCGCACATCGGTTGGGTGATTGGTTGCAGATACCGCGCGAGCGCTTCTGCTACACCGCGGTGGGCATGAATCATCTCACCTGGTTTACCGAACTGCGTGACCAGGGACGAGACGTCATGCCGCGCCTGCTGGAAATGGCACGGGAGAAACTCGCACAAGACCTGGAGCAGATTGACAATCCGTTCACCTGGGAATTGACGGAATTATTCGAAGCCTTCCCGGCGGTACTGGACCGACACGTTACGGAATTTTTCCCCTGGCTCTTCCGCGGCCAGGGCAGCTATTACGGTAAAACGCTGGGAGTGGAATCATTCAGTTTCGAAGAGACGATTGCTGCCGGCGATGAAGGCTTCGCCGAAATGTGCGATCATGCGCTCTCGCCAACCCCGCTGCCAGCGAATTATTTCGATCGCTTCGGGGGTGAGCACGAGCAGGTGATGGACATTATCGATTCGATCCGCCATGATAAGCGCGATCTCTACTCAGCCAACCTACCCAACACCGGCCAGGTGGCAAATCTCCCGCTGGATGCCGTCATCGAATGTCCGACGATCTCCGATGCCACCGGTCTGCATCCGCTCATGCTCCCCGCGCTCACCTCGGGATTGGCCGGCACGTTGTGCAACCGTTTCCAGTGGGTCGAGACAGTGGTCGATGCAGCGCTGACCGGCTCACGCGAGCTCTTTATCCAGGCGTTGCTCATCGACGGCGCGGTCGATTCCATCGCGCAAGCCACCCGGCTGGCAGACGATCTGTTGGAAGTGCAGGCCGACTATCTGCCGCAGTTTGCCCGGAAGAGCAAACGCTGAGCAGTGTTCAATGCGATCCTGAACGCGCGTGTTCGCGCGTCAGGATTACGTCATCATCGATGACTACTACCGTATTGAAGCCTACTGTCCCCGGCATAAATGCCTGGGCTAAAAAGGACCATCACATGTCGGAACTGTTGGTTATTCCGGAAGACGAGATGACCGCGGAGATCGATCAGGCGATTCGCGAGTTGTTGTGCGCCTGTTTTCCGCCGGATGTGAGCACCTTCTCAGTCACGCGCGCCTGGCATAACTCCGCGCCGGCGTATTCGTTGATTGCCCGGCAGGCGCAACGGATCGTCGGGCACGTCGGCGTGGTCATTCGCGAGATCAGTTGCGGCGAGACGCCGGTGCGTGTCGCCGGGATTCAAAACCTGGCGGTTGCCCCGGATCAGCGCAGTAGGGGGATCGGCCCCCGGTTGATGACCGCCGCCATGATCGAGGCGAATCAACGCGCGATTCCCTTCGGTTTGCTCTTTTGCATCCCGGAACTCGAACGCTACTACCGGCAACTGGACTGGATGCGCATCGATGTCCAATCGACCATGCTGGACGCCACCCAGGGCATAGTGCCGATTCCCGGCAAAAACATCGTCATGGTGCTTCCCCTCGCCGATCAATCCTGGCCGCCAGGGGATATCTACCTGCAAGGAATGGACTGGTAAGGGAATGCAGAATAGATGATGGCATCGCTAACCATAGCGGCAACCCGTGTGTCGTGAACCACGGCGCGCCGCGGAGTGGTGTCTCCCCCCAATACAGAGGAAAGCCGCCATGCCGCAGACGCGCAAAATTGTCGTCATGATGACGGATACCCAGCGCTGGGATATGCTGGGCTGTTACGGCAATCCGGAAATGTGCACGCCCAACCTCGACCGGCTGGCAGCCACGGGCATGCGCTTTGCACGCGCCTACACCTGCCAGCCGGTGTGTGGGCCGGCCCGCGCGGCCATCTTTACCGGCGCCTATCCACACAGCAACGGCAGTTGGGGCAACAGCATGCCCATCGGCAACAACGTGCATACCGTTGGCCAGCGCCTGCGCGACCATGGTTTTCACAACGCCTATATCGGCAAGTGGCACGTGGACGGCGGCGATTACTTTGGCCTCGGTCGCTGTCCCGACGGGTGGGACGCTGACTACTGGTATGACATGCGCAACTACCTGGAGGAGTTGACGCCTGAAGAACGGCAATTTTCCCGTGACGCCGGCAACTACGACCATCCGCGCGTCACCAAGGAATTTACCTTTGGCCATCGTTGTTCCACCCGCGCCATCGACTTTCTCGAACATCATCACGAGGAAGACTTCTTCCTGACTGTGTCATACGATGAACCGCATCATCCCTACCTGTGCCCGCAACCGTACGCCGATCTGTTTAAGGACTACCACTTCCCGAAGAGCCCGAATGTGTGGGATACGCTGGAAGGCAAGCCGGCGCATCAGCGCGCCTGGGCGGGCGACAGCGTGCGGCGGGACAACGATGCCTTGATCATCAACCGGCCGGATTACCTGGGGTGCAATGCTTTTGTCGACCATGAGATCGGTCGCGTGCTCGATGCCATCGACCGCTATGCTCCCGACGCGTTGGTCGTCTACACCTCCGATCACGGTGATTTTCTCGACTCGCATTGTTTAAACAGTAAAGGTCCGGCGATGTATGACGAGATCACGCGTATCCCCTTCCTGGTGCGCTGGCCGGGTGTCATCCCGGCGGGAGCGGTGTGCCCTCACCCCGTCTCGCATATCGACCTGGCGCCCACGGTGATGGCCGCTGCCGGGTTGCCGTTGCCGAAGCTGCTGGAGGGGTCGAGTCTGGTCGCGACGATCACCAACCCGGCCATCCGGCCTCACGACGCGGTCTTCATCGAATACGGACGCTACGAGATCGATCACGACGGCTTCGGCGGTTTCCAGCCGATCCGCTGTGTCTTTGACGGGCGGTATAAGCTGGTGATTAACTTGCTCGCGGACGATGAGCTATACGATCTGGAGACCGACCCGGGGGAGATGGACAATCGCATTCACGCCACGGAGCAGGCGGCTATCCGCAACGCGTTGCACGACCGGTTGCTCGATTGGATGAACACAACGCGCGATCCCTTTCGTGGCTACTATTGGGAACGCCGTCCCTGGCGCACCGATGCCCGCCCCGCCACCTGGAACTACACCGGGATGACCCGCCAGCGCGAAAACGAAGAGTATGAGCCTCGCCAACTCGACTACGCCACCGGACTGGATATCGCGGAAGCCGTGCGTCGGAAATAACCGTATGCCCACCAACCGCCGGCAGAAATAAATGCGCGAGATGGATTTGTAATCCGGTGTAAGGGCAGGCGCAAGCTATCTGTACCCTTTATCCAACATCACTGCCTCCTGCGGTTCACATTATGTAACCTGTTTCTACCTCGCCGTTTATTGCCCTTCACGTGGAAAATAGGTTATTATAGCTTCGCTTTTCGTTGAAGTTGCATTTTCGCCGCCGGCGAGAGTCTTTTTTGCGAAGATTAACACTATATAGACAGGGAGAGTTCATGCCCCGAGAACGACATACACGCGAGAAGGTTATTGAGGTGATCCAAGCGGATTCCGCCGCCGGCCAACCGCTGAACTTCCGCCACGCACTCGAACGGAACCGCAAATTGGTTTATGCCGCTTTGCGCCGTTTCGGCAGTTGGAATGCCGCGCTGGAAGCAGCCGGTCTGGATCATAATGATATTCGCAAAATCCAATCCTGGACACGCGAGCGGGTGATCGAACGACTGCGCTACTGGCATGAAAAAGGCGAAGATTTAAGTTACACCCATGTGGCCTATAAACTCGACCCGCCGCTGGCGGCGGCGGTCTATAATTATGGCCGTTTCACTTCCTGGGAGGATGCGCTCGTCGCCGCGGGGCTGGAACCGTCATCGATCATGCGCAATCGCCGTTGGACGCCGGTCCGCATTGCCCACGAGTTGCTCAGTCTGCATCGCCGGGGAGTGCCGCTGACCCACGACGGCCTGCGGCAAGCCGCCCCGATGCTGCTGGAAGTCATCCTCGAGCGTGTCGGCACGCTGCAACAGGCCTGTGATGCCCTGGAACTGACCGAACAAGCCGACGGCGAGATCACCAAGGCGCGTATCGCCGAGTTGGCCAATCTCTGCCGCGTTTCCCGCGCCCGCCGCATGAACAGTCACGTGTAGGGTGGGCCGATGATGATAAATCAATAACCTTGTTCCGGCCAGGCTGTTTTCAATCGCTCATCACGCCGGTGTCTCGCCCACTGCCGTGCAACAACGCGGCAGTGGACGAGACACCGGCATGCAGACCACTGTCATCCCCGTTCAGAAATCTCCATGCGTGTTGTCGGCGAAACGACGTCGTTGTTGGTCATCCGTTCCGAAGTGTCAATCCCCGTGTGTTTACATTGCAGGGTAAATGGTTAGTCTGATCGTGTTAGCTGCCATTCGAATTGGAACGGTGAAGGAGCCATCAGTGCGTGAAATGGATTTCCGCCGGCGATATGGCGTCAGTGTGAGCGACGAGGAATTGCAGGAACTGCGTCGTCGCACGAAGATCAACTTGCTTGGCGCCGGACGCGGGCGCGCGGAGCAACTGGCAGTTAATCTGGCACGCATGCCATATCCCCTCTCACTGCTCTATCTGGAAGTGCTGTTGCCGGCGCTCGACGCGCTGACCACCGAAGAGGAACAGGGAAAACGTCCCTTTCGCCAGCTCCAGGCTGCCTGGGAAGTAACCTTCGCCATGGCGCCATTCCTCTACCAGCGCCGGTCGGCGCGTTTCCGCTTCACCGGTCCACCGATCGTAATCGGCGGCGTCGAAGGCAACCAGCATCTCTTCGCCCCCAACCTCGTCGCCGATCTGTTGCGGGAAGCGCACTATCCGGTGACAATCCTAAATCCCATCAACGACCAGCGCGCATTGCTGGACACCCTCGCGGTCGTTGCTCCAGTCTGTGTCGGATTGTCGATCAGCCTGTCGGAGCAATACGATAACTTGTTGGAGACCGTGCGTCTCCTACGCGCGGAAGGTTATCGCGGGCTAATCGCCGCAGGTGGTAACCCGTTCGCCGGACAACAGCCGGACGGCTGGCGTGAAGCCGGCATTGCCTGGCTCGGTAGCGACATCATGGAATTCATTACCTGGCTCAACCGGCAACGCGAACAGAGCGGAAGCACAGCGCGCGCGGCCTAGTTCACGCCGACGCTCCGACCTCGACGCATAGATTGAACTGCGCAATTCCGGTTGCGTCTTCGTGATCCAGCCGGTCAAAGGTAATATTATGCCCACCAGAGAAATCCCCCTACACACTCCGATACTCCGATACTCCGATACTCCCACACTCCCAAACTCCGCGACACCCTCGTTCTCTCCTCCCGCATATGCTATATTAACGGCATGGAACGATTGGGATCATTCTCGCTGGCGCTGCCGGGGGAGACGCGGTTTGGGTGGGGGTGTTTGGCGGAACTGCCGGAGCGGTTGGCGCCGTTTGGCCGCTGCATCGGCGTGGCGCGCGGAGCAGCGACGGAACACCGCGACTGGTATCGTCGCTTGCGGGCGCAGTTGACGGAGACAGGATGGTCGGTCGTCGAACTGCCGCCGCAAGCGCGCGAGCCGGAGCCGGAGGACGTGGACGCAGCGGTGGCCTGCTTGCGTGCCGCGCGCGCGCAGGTCGTGGTAGCCATCGGTGGGGGCAGCGTGATCGATCTCGGCAAAGCCGCGGCGGCGCTGGCCACGCAGGACGCGGGCATCCTGACACGCGCTTATCTGGAAGGGGTGGGGAACGGCGCAACCTTGCAGGCCGACCCGTTGCCTTTCATCGCGGTACCGACCACCGCGGGCACCGGCGCGGAGGCGACGAAAAATGCCGTCCTTTCCTCGTCGCGGGAGGGATTCAAGAAAAGCTTGCGCGATCAGCGGATGCTGGCGCGGTTGGCGCTGGTCGATCCGCAATTATGCGAGGGATTACCGCCGCATCTCACCGCCGCCAGCGGGCTGGATGCCCTCACCCAACTGATCGAAGCCTACACCACGCTGCGCGCGCAGCCGGTGACCGACGCACTGGCGCTGTGCGGGATCGAGGCGGCGCGTGCGTTGCCCACGGCAGTCGCAGACGGAACTCGGCGCGACGCGCGCGAACAGATGTCACTGGCCGCCTATCTCTCCGGCGTCTGCCTGGCCAACGCCGGGCTGGGCGCCGCGCACGGCATCGCCGCCGCCCTGGGCAGTGTGGCGCCCATCGCGCACGGCCTGGCGTGTGCGCTCGCGCTGCCGTGGGTGATGGCGGCCAATCTGCCGGTGGTCGAAGCACGTTATGCGCAGGTGACCACGATTCTTACCGGCCAATCGGCGCCCGCCGACGCGGCTATACCGTATGTCTGGCAACTCCTGGCGGACCTCGGCATTCCCCGGGTGGCGGATCTGCCGCTGCTGGCGCCGGCATTTACCGATGAGCAACTTCCCCAGTTGGCGGCGCGCTGCCACGGCAATAGCCTGCAGGGAAATCCACGCCCGCTCGATGATGATGCGCTGTGCGGCATTTTGCGTGCAATGCGCGACGCGGAAGCGCCATATTCCGCCGGTGTGGGAGGGTCAGAGTAGGGGAGTTTGTGCGTTCGGCAATCTGCCATCACGACACGTAATGCGGGAGAGTGCTCCAACACATCCATATCCCTATACGCCGACACGTGCTGATTCGTATGGCGGCCACGCAGATTGTTGATTTTCCATCGGTGCGCGCGCGGGCATTCGGGGTACATCGCTTAATGTAATGCGGGAGATGTGGATGGCAAAATGTAAATGGCGACGCCGTAAACTTTAGCTACCATTTGCATTTGACTTTTATCAGTTTGCCATTTGCACTTCCTTCGAGCATGTGTATCATAGTTGACAATGGAGGCAACGGAAATGGATGAACCGTTACGTGAGCAACTGGTTGACCCGGTGTGTGGGATGCGGATGGACCCGGAAGAAGCACCCGCGGTGCTCACCTATCAGGGACGGAGTTTTTACTTCTGCTCCGATACCCATAAAGAAGAATTCGAGCATAACCCGGAGTTTTACGCGGATCTCGCCGAGGAAGAAGAGTCGGGCGAAGAGGCCGCGTAGAAGATTGAGAAAACTTTGTTCATGTTTACACCGGCATTGGCTTTAATCGCGGAAAAAGTGGCGCGCGGGGAGCGGCTGAACGCCGATGACGGCGTCGCGTTGTATCAGCAACCGGACTTGCTGGCGACCGGTTGGCTGGCACAGCAGGCGCGCGAGCGGCGGCATGGGAAACAGGTGAGCTATATCGTGAATCGCCACCTGAACCCGACCAATATCTGCGCGCTGCGCTGTCCGCTCTGCGCCTTCTCGCGCGAGGAAGGCGAAGCGGGCGCATACTGCCTTTCCGTGGAGGAAATTCTGGCAGCGGCTGAAGCCTACCGCGATCAGCATCCGGCGGAATTTCATATTGTCGGTGGGCTGCACCCCACGCTGCCGTTTTCGTATGCGCTGGAGGTGATCGGCGGTTTGCATGCGCGCTTCCCCGCGGTGGCGTTGAAGGCGTTTACGGCGGTGGAAATCGATCACTGGGCACGGCAGGCGGTCATGTCGCCGGCGGAGTGCCTGCGCGCGCTGATGCAGGCCGGTCTGCAGGGATTGACCGGCGGCGGCGCGGAGATCTTTGCGCCGCGCGTACGGGCAATCATCTGCCCGCGTAAAATCACCGGTGAACGCTGGCGAGAGATTCACGGCCTTGCCCACGCACTCGGCTTGCCGACCACGGCGACGATGCTCTACGGGCATATCGAGACGATCGAGGAACGCGTCGAGCACCTGCTGGCGTTGCGCGAGCAGCAGGACCGCAGCGGCGGATTTCTCGCCTTTGTGCCGCTGGCCTATCATCCGGCCCATACCCTGCTGGGTGGGCGGGAGACCAGCGGGCGCGACGATCTGGCGACCATCGCGGTGGCGCGGTTGTTGTTGGACAATATCCCGCACATCAAGGCGTATTGGGTTATGCTGGGGGTGAAGATCGCGCAACTGGCGATCAGCTTCGGCGCCAACGATCTGGATGGCACGGTAATGGAAGAGCGCATCTGCCATATGGCGGGTGGCACGAGCCCGCAAGGGCTCATGGAAGAGGATCTGCGGCGGTTGATTCGCGAAGGCGGCGGTGAGCCGGTGCGACGCGACAGCCGGCACCGCGTGCTGGATGCACCATGCCCCGTGTAAAGGTGATGACATTACAGTTGTCCGGCAACTGGGAGGACTGGCCCGCCCGGCGCGAACGCTTGCTGCTGTTTTTGCAGAATGAAGAGATCGATGTCCTGTTGTTACAGCAGATTGAAGAGCGCCCGTGGCGACTGAACCAGGCGGAAGAGATCGCCTATCTCACCGGCTATGGCATCTCCTTTGCAGCCTCGCGTCATGTGCCGCTTTTCCCGTCAGTGGCGAACGGCATCGCCATCGTCTCGCGATTTCCGATGAGCAATCTGCTCACCCGCGAGGTGACGCCGGCGGCCATCCCCTTCATCAACACTACCGCGCGCCGCATCAGCCACCGGGTCGAACTGGCGCTGGACGGATTGACGGTCATCGTCTACAACACCCACTTTCCCGCCTCGCCGGAACGGCGCCTGCAAGCTGCGGAGCGCCTGTGGTCGCAGGTGGCGCAGGAAGAAGCAGTGCTGGTGATCGTTGCCGGCAGCTTCGGCGCCGCTCCGCAGGAACAAACTATCGGCTTCCTGCAAGGCCATGGTCCCCGCCACAGCGGTATCCCGTGCAATTTGACTGACGCCTGGCGTACCGCGGGTATCGGTCCGCCGGAAACGTATCCCAGCCACGATCCACGCGAGCGAGTGGATTACATCTTCTACCAGGCCGAACCGTCCGTCACCGTCCAGGAAGCCCGTGTCTTCGGCCGCCATCCGATGGAGATGTCCGATCACGCCGCGGTCGTGGCCACCTTCGCCATTTCCCCCACCACTGAGCGCGACTTTCCGCTGGAAGACGAACCGGTCGCCAGTCTGGAACCGACCGGAGGCGGAAGGCGGAGTCTATAGCGTTGCGGGTATCCCGGAGCAGGATAACCCCGCTCCCAGGCATCATCGTCCCTTGTGTTCCCTATCCGACAACATCGTGATTTGTCATATTATCTCGCGTGCGGCTCTCCCACCTCTTCGTATACTGGATTAGCAGATCACCTGCCGGCATAATGCCGGAGTTTCCGGGATCGACAACCACGCAAGGGAGGAATGGGAATGGACGGAATGCCGCCGGTCAAAAAGTGTGAAGTGGACAAGTGTTTTTATAATCGTGAGATGCAGTGCCACGCGCCCGCGATCAATGTCGGGGGAACGGATCATCCGAGTTGCGATACTTTCGTCAACCAGCTGAACCACATCGGGCGTATGGCGACGGCCGGTGTGGGCGCCTGCCACACCAGCACCTGCAAATATAACAACGATCTCACCTGCTCCGCCACCGGTATCCTGGTAGGATATCACGCCGAGCATGCGGACTGCAGCACCTTCGAGGCGAAAAAGTAAACAGGGGTCGGGTGTCAGGTATCAGGAGAAGCGCGTCATTTGACACCGATACCAATGCGTGAGTTGGTCAGGATGACCGGCGTTACGCAGTGCAGCGTGCGTTTGCAACTTTCAAGTATAATACGCGAAAGTTGCAAAGGCGCGTTGCTGTTTTCTACGGGGTATCGAGCCCTTTATCTCACCTGATCCGACTTACCGGATTCCCGCCATTTCCTCTCCGCGCGGAACTCTGTTACAATACCCACATGCCAACTTTAGCACAGCCCAAGCCGATTGTGGCGATTGTTGGGCGACCGAATGTAGGGAAGTCTACCCTTTTCAACCGTCTGGCGGGACGACGCATCGCGATTGTCGAGCCGTCGCCCGGGGTCACGCGCGACCGGCTGTATGCCGAGTGCGAGTGGTACGGGCATCCGTTCGTGCTGATCGACACCGGTGGGATTCAACTGGATCACGCGGAATTCGTCGAACAGATTCGCCGGCAGACGGATTTCGCCATTCAGGAAGCGGACGTCATTATCTTTCTGGTCGATGGCGCGCAGGGTTTGACGCACATGGATTACGACATCGCCGATCTGCTGCGCCGCACCGGAAAACCCCTGGTACTGGCGGTGAATAAAGTCGAAAGCAAACGACGGCAGGAAGATGCCACCGAGTTTTATTCGGTGGGACTCGGCGAACCGTTTACCGTCTCCGCGTTGCACGGCATGGACGTCGATTTTCTGCTCGACCGGGTGTGCGAACTACTGCCGCCTCCGCCGGAGGAATTGGATGAGCCGGAGGATGAGGAACGACTGCATCTGGCCATTGTTGGGCGTCCCAACGTCGGTAAATCGTCGCTGCTGAATACGATTCTGAAAGAAGAGCGCGCGATTGTGAGCGATGTGCCCGGCACCACGCGTGATGCGCTGGATATTTTTTATGACTGGAACGACACCAAGTTTACTATCACCGATACCGCGGGCATCCGCCGCAAGAGCAAAGTCGAAGAGGATATCGAGTATTACAGTGCGGTGCGGGCGTTCGGGGCAATTGACCGCTCGGACGTCGCGGTCACACTCATCGACGCCATCGAAGGCATCACCGATCAGGACTTGCGCATCCTCGGCTACGCGCATGAAAACGGGCGCGGCATCGTGATCGTGGTCAATAAGTGGGATGCCGTGCTGAACCACGAACGGCAACGGCTGGGACTGGAAGGCAATGCGCAGTTGGGCACTACCGAGCGCCAGGCGCTGGTAGAAGAGACGACGAAGCAGATTCGCGAAGCCGCCATCTTCGCCGCGTATGCGCCGATTGTCTTCATCTCCGCGCTCAAACGCAAAGGAGTGGAGGAACTGCTTACCACGGTCACCGAAATCGCCGAGCAGCATGCCATGCGCATCCCCACCGCCGAGTTGAACCGGCTGATCGCCGAAGCGACCTTCGAACGCCCGGTGTCGCGACGCGGGAAGCCGTTGAAGATTTACTACACCACCCAGGTCAGCGTCAAGCCACCCACCTTCGTCCTCTTCGTGAACGATCCGGCCCTGGTGCACTTCTCCACCGAACGCTTCATCGAGAACCAGATTCGGCAGCGCTTCTCGCTGGAAGGCACGCCCGTGCGCGTCAAAGTGAAAGCGAGCACGGAGAAAGGCGCGCAGGAGATCGCGGAGAAAGGACCGCGCCGGCGGAAGAAGGCTCGAGGGTGAAATCGAATACGCGTCAGGTGTCTACAGGTACCTAACGGATAGGGGAACCGCAGGAATTCGAAAGGATACACACGATGGATTCGACGATTGGGGAGAAACTGAAAAAGACGGCGGGTGAAGTGGCGGACATGCTGGGCGAAGCGGCGCATACGGCGACGGAGCGTATCGTCGAGATGCGAGAAACGCAGTTGCTTACCGCGCAGATTCGCTCGCTGCAGCGCGAGAAAGATCGCTGCCGGCAGACGATGGCGGATTTACTGGTGCGCATGTTCGATCAAAACGCCTTTGTGGAAGCGCTGCTGCGCCCGGAATATTCGCGCATCAAGGCGATCGATGCGGAGATTACCCGGCTGGAATTGGAACGGCAGCAGGTGAGTAATATGCACGCGGAACCGGGACCCGGCGCGGAGGCGAAAAACGCGACGACACCCCCGCCGCGGGAATAGGATTTAACGCGTGCGCCGGCAGCTTCCCCAACTCAATCTTACCGAGCAGATCGAGCACATTCTGCGGGATCTGTGCGCGGCCATCCCGGAGTTCGCGCATATCGATCCGCGGCGGATACTCGTGTGCATGGCCCACACGCGCGGTACGCGCGCGGGTGGAACCTTCGCCAAAATCGTGCCGATGCGATTCGCGAACGCCACCCCGTTCAAAGTCGTCGGCGGCGTCACCCACGCGCTGCCGCAAATTCCCACCCCGCACGGGGAAATCCTTTATCTGATTTACGTCTATTTCCCCCGCTTTTTCGAGCAACCGTTCGAGCGTCGCCTGCTGACGCTCATCCACGAGTTGTATCACATCGGCCCGGCGTTCGACGGCACCATTCGCCGGGTCGGTGGTGGGGCGCACGGCGCGTCGCGTGAGCGCTTCAACGCCAACCTGCAACCGCTGATCGAGCACTATCAGGCGGTGACCCCGGGTGCCGACCTGCTGGTGCTGCGCCAGGATTTGAAGCTGCTGGCGCAACAATATGCGCTCGTGGGGCGCGCGCTGTCGATTCCAAAAGCGATTCGGCTGTGATGGAAGTGGGGGCTGGCGCTGATGCATTATCTCGTGAAAGTGAGTTGACCTGATGCGCTATCCCGTCCAACTGACAGCCAATGCCTTGCTTCGCTCTGCTGCACAACGCCGCTCGACCGACATCCGCCTGCGCGGAGTGCGGGTATCGTGCGAGCAGGCGACGTTTCGCACGCCGTTGTATATCAGCGGGCGTACCATCACCACCAGTACTCTCGCCCGGGTCACGGCGGACGTGGAAGGGGCAGACGGACGGGTGGTGACCGGGCGGGGCATGGCCACCTTGTCGTATATGTGGGCCTGGCCCGGCGATCTGACGGCGGAAGTGCGCGATACCGCCATGCGCGACTTCTGCGCGCGGTTGGCGAGTTGGATACCCGCGACGCTGGACGGCTGGGGACACCCGGTCGAGTTGGGCTGTGCCTTACATGACCTGCTACCCGGCCTTACCGCCAATTTCGCCGCGGAAATTCCCCGGCGCGAGATGATGCCGCCGCTGGCCGCGAGTGTCTGCGCTTCCCCGATCGACGCGGCGCTGCACGATGCGTACGGGCTCTTGCATGGTCGGTCGAGTTACGATTTGCTGGGACCGGATTTTCTACCGGGTGACCTGGCGCGCTTCTTCGGGCCGGCGGGCGCCGGCATCACGCTGGAGCAGGCGCTGGAACTGCGCTTCACCCCCCGGGTGCCGGGCTGCTTCATCATTGCGCGGAAAGATCCGCTGCGCCGCTCTGATGTCGCGACGCCGATCGGGGACGGACTGCCCGAATGTGCCGAAGAATGGGTGGCGCGGCATGGATTTGCCGTACCCAAACTGAAGGTCGATGCGCTGGACCCCCGCGAGGACGCCCGCTGGGTGAGCGAGGTGATGCGGATGATGCGCGAGGCGCATCAACGGCTCGGTCGCGGCATCACCCCCTGGGTGACAGTCGATCCCAATGAGGGCTACCGGGAGGTCGAGATGGTAGTCGCCTTCCTGCGCGCCGTGCAGGAGAACGATCCGGAGACCTATCAGGCGCTCCGCTATCTGGAACAGCCGATTCCGCGCGCTCTGGGCGAGCAAGTCGATATGCGCCCGGTAGCGGCGCTCAAGCCGGTGGTGGCCGACGAGAGTCTCAATGACTTGCAACAACTTGATGCCTTGCTGCGGGCCGGGTGGAGCGGGGTAGCCTTGAAGATCTGTAAATCACAAACCCTCTGCCTGTTGCTGGCGGCCAGGTGCCGGCAGGCGAAGCTGCCGTATACCGTACAGGATCTGACCAACGCCTCGTTGGCTGCCTTACAATCACTCGGTCTGGCCGCGCGTTTGCACCCGCTCAATGGGATCGAAATGAACTCCATTCAGTTTTCCCCGCAGGCCAATGCCGACGCTATCAGTCAGCATCCCGGCGTCTTTCACCCGATCGATGGATTCCACGATGCCGGCACGCTGACCGGACCGGGCCTGGGTTATGGCGCCATGTGAAGCCGCATGAATTATCAGTGGTAACGTTCAACCCCTCCTGGCGCGCGAGCGTCCTCGCGAGGACGCTCGCGCGCCAGGAGGGGTTGAACGGTTACTATCAGCGAAACGGAGCAGAATATGGAAAAGAGACAACTGTGTGTCGCGCAGATCGGCTGCGGCGCGTTTGCCGCCGGGCAAGACCTTCCAAATTTTCAGGCCAATCCCCGCGTCACCTGTAAATGGTGTTGCGATGTCAACGAAGAGAATGCCCGCCAACTGGCGGCGCGCTTTTCCGTGCCGCGTGTCACCACCGACTTCAGGGACATCATGCGCGATCCGGAAGTGGATTTCATCAAAATCGCCACCTCGCACGAAGCGCACCTGCCGCTGATTACCGCCGCCGCGGAGGCGGGCAAGCATGTCTTTTGTGAAAAGCCGCTGGCGCTGGAGGAGCACGAAGCGCTGCTGATCATTCGTGCCGTGCGGCAAGGCAAGATCAAGCTGTGCGTCGATTTGAACCGCCGGATGTCGCCGGCGCTGCAGACGTTGAAACAGCGCTGGCTGGCCCACAGGGCGCATCCGGTATCGCAACCCTGGCGCTATGTCGAGACTGAGCGCGACCTCTACCCGGAAGAATTACGCACGCAATTCCTGGTGCGCGTGCAGGATGATACGCTCAGCTACCGCATGGTCCATCTCGATCCCTTGCGCGGTGGCGGCCAGATCATCGGCGAGTCCGTGCACTGGCTGGACGTAGCCTGTTGGCTCTATGCGCCACAAATTCCGGTGGAAATCCAGGCATGGGGTTCCACGCGGTTTTCTCACGGCATTCAGTTGACCTTCTCCGCGGGCGACACCGCCACCATTCTCTTTCACTGCGGCGGCACGTTCGATTATCCGAAAGAGCTGTATGAGATCACCTGCCAAGGTGGGCTGTTCCGCAGCGAGTTTTTCATCGAGAATCAGTATTACGGCGTGCCGGGTCTCGAGTATGATCGCTTCAAGTTACTGCGCGAAGATCGTACCGAGATTGATGTCGACTGGAGTTTCGCCGAATATTTAGCGCAACTCCAGGCGCGCATGCGGAAATTGGACAGCACCCTGGCCGGCTATCAGTCCCTGATGATCAATAAAGGCTGGGCCGCGATGCTCGATGGCTTCGTGAGCGCAATCCTCGACGATACGCCGTCCCCGTGTGATGAGATGGCGGGTTACCTGAGCACCTACCTGGCAAAACTGGCGATCCAGTCGATCCAAACCCGCCAGGCACTCCCGGTCCCGCTCGAAAAAGTTTGCTTTACGGTGTTGTAAGCAGTGCCATTCAGAGCCAACTAACCCGTTGGTAGTGAGCCACGCAACGCAGCGGAGTGGTGTCGAGTTGCCGTTTATGCCAGAACTGAACGGCAACCCAACGCCACTCCGCTGCGGCTGCGTGGCTCACTACCAACGGATTGGTTGGCGATGTCGGGGCAGAGCTAGCGGAAGATCACCAGCGCGGTAATATTGTCTTTGGCGCCGGAAATGTCGGCTTCGGCGATGAGAGAGTAGACGGCTTCGCGGGGCGTGGCGGAGTAGCGTACGATGCCGGCGAGGGCTTCGTTGTCGAGCATATCCCACAGGCCGTCGGTGCAAAGCAGCAGGCGTTCGCCGGGCAGCAGGCTGGTGGCGATGAAGGCGGGGTTCAACGGTTGATCGGCGCCGAGGACCATCGTCAACTGGTTGCGCAGCGGGTTGTCGTGCAGATCTTCCGACTCCATGGCGCCGATACCGACCAGCATGGCGGCGATAGTATGGTCGGCGGTGAGCACGACCGCTTTGCGCTTGCGCAGCAGATAGGCGCGGCTGTCGCCCACGTTTGCCACATAGAGCCGATCGTCGGTGAGGAGCGCGATGACGGCTGTGGTGCCCAGGCCTTCCCACTCCGGATGGTCCACGCCCACTTGCAAAATGGCGGCATTCGCTTCCGTCAGTGCCTCGCACAGCAGCGCGTGCACGGCGTCGTCGCCGTCCGCGGCTGCCGCGGTCAGGCGCGCGCGGGTGAGCACGGTGTCCAAGGTGTGAATGGCGGTGGCGCTGGCCTGCTCGCCGGCCGCATGCCCGCCCATGCCGTCGGCGACCACAAATAGGCCGCGGCTGGGTTCGCACAGCACCGCGTCCTCATTATCCGTGCGCACTTGTCCGATATCGCTTCCCCACGCCGCCCAGGGGCATCCATCAGCGGGAGGGGCATCGTCCAGTTCAAACATCCCTGCTACTTTCGCACCGGCACGCCATTTTTCGGCGGCGGACTTTTTTGCCGATGTAAGGTTTTATCGATTGTCCAGCGGCAAGCCGAGAGGAACGCCTGGACATTATGCGACGAATCCAGCAGTACGCGCTGTACTTGCGGAGCGGTCCACCGCATGGAACGCTTTTTGATCAGGCAACCGTGAATGATCTCACCGAAAGGATAGGGGAGGTTGTCCGGTAAAGCGGGGTCCATCTGCGTGACGGCGAAAAAGATATGCTTGTCGTTATCGAACGGGTGCTTGCCGGTGAGCATCTCCGCCAACATCACGCCATACGACCAGATGTCCGATGCCGGCGAGGTGACGTTCTCGAAACCTTCCGGCGACATGTAGCGTTCGGTGCCGTATTGCTGATCGTCGCTTTTGACCACCTTTTCCATCGCGTAGGCGCCGCCGAAATCCGACAACTTCCACCGCCCATTGGAATAGAGGACATTGGCCGGTTTCACGTCGCGATGCACCAACCGGCGCGCATCGTGATGCAGATAGACCAACGCGGAAATGATCTGTTCCGCCACATCGCGCGCTTCGCGCGGGGGCAGCGGACCGCGGCGCAGCCGGTCCTCCAGCGTCTCATCCGCCAATTCCATCACCAGGTAGAGCAGGGTAATGCCGTCCAGGTCACTTTCACCGGCGGTAATGCCGTGCATGATGGACGGATGATCGAGGCGGAGGCTGGCCCGCAACTCTTCGATTTGCTGCGCGCGGGGAAAGAGCGGATCGGGAGGAATGATCTTCAACGCGACGGTGCGGACGACCTGATCCCCCTCGACTTCGTCGGCGCGAAATACCCCGCCGAAGCTGCCGACACCCAACAGCGATCGCAGGTAAAATTTACCTCCGATGACTTTGCCTTCATATTGCTGCCAGGCGCTGAATGCCAGTATCGCGGTGTAACGCTGGTCACACTGCGGACAGGTCACCGTCTTGCGAAAATTTCTCTCATCGACTTCAGCGCTTTTCCCACAATGGGGACACTGGATAGTAATAAAACCCATGAACACTCTCTATAGATATTGGCGCCTGCCCGCTGCGCGGGTATCCGGTTATAAATATATCATTCCGTGAAAACGGATAAAATTGTCATCAAAAACGGCTCGCGAACCGGAACTATGGCCTTTATCGCAAACTTTTCGTGCAGGAATCGTTGATAATATATCGAAAAAAACGATTCACTCCAATAGGATTATAGGGCACCTACTATTACATTCCCCCACAACCGGCACGAATAATCCCTTCCAGGCGCTCCAACCAGGATTCCGCGGGAAAAAAAGTGCGCACACGCGTGGCGGCCGCCGCTCCCAGCGTCTGGCGAAGTTGTGGTTCCGCACAGCGCGCCAGTGCTGCCGCCAGCGCATCTACCGCGCCCGGTGGCGTCAACAGCCCACTGATCTCGTTGTCCACCGCTTCCGGAATGCCGGAAAACGCGGAACCGACCACCGGCAACCCGGTGGACATCGCTTCCAACACCACGTTCGGCAAGCCGTCGCAATCGCCGTCGGCGTCCGGCAGCGAGGGACAACAAAACACGTCCGCCCAGGCGTAGGCGGCGCGCAACTGGTCCGGCGACGCCCAGCCGAGTAAGGTGACCCGCGACGCGCAGCCCAACCGCTCGCACTGCGCGGTCAAAGCCGCGCGCTGGGGGCCTTCGCCGGCGATGCGGAGCACGAAGGGGACACGCAACCGCGCGCAGGCGTCCAGCAGTATGGCAAAGCCTTTCTTCGCCACCAATCGCCCGGCAGCCAGCAACCGCAATGGTTCATCCGGCGTGCGCGCGCGCAACGGGAGCGGCGTCTCGCACCACGCAGCCGGCAACCCGTGGTAGAGCAGATGAATGCGCTCCGCGGTGGCGGGATACTGCGTGCGCAGAAATAGTTGATTGGCGCGCGTACAGGTGACCGCGGCGACGGCGGTGCGCAATTTATCGTCCAGCCGCTCTGCTTCCACGTAAATATCGCGCGCGTGCAGGCTGATCACCAGCGGCAGTTCCCCCACCGCCTCCAATGCCACCGTGGACGGCAACGAGCCGAAATGCGCGACCACCGCCTGGATGCTGCGCGCGCGCCATGCTCGTTGCCAGCGCGTCGCCAACGCTCGCGTGCCCCCGAACCGGCGCAGTGCCCGCGCCGGCGCGCTGCGCCAACCATAGGCGACGCCGTCCTGCGGTCCGTCCACTGGCGCGAACAGGCTAAAAATGTCGATGCGATGCCCGCGCGCGCGCAATCCCTCGATTTCGCGGGCGATAAAGGTTTCCGACGCCTGCGGAAAAGTGCCCAATACGTAAGCGAGATTCATTGTTGATAGCTTTTAGTATGACTACCGCAGTTGACGATTCTGCGACCTGGCGGTAAACCGCCAGGCTATTGAGATACGCCCCATGAATGGGGCTACAGGTCCGTATTGATCAACAAGCCCCATTCATGGGGCGTATCTCACTAGCCCCGGCATTTATGCCGGGGACAGTAAACCTGCAACGGCGGTAGTTATATTAGTTTTCGAGCGAAAACTTCTGGCGCGCGAGCGTTCTCGCGAGCAGGTCGGCTAACCGCTGGTGCTCGCGGAGACTCTCGCACGCCGGCAGTCGTCCTCGATGGCTTATCGTCACGCAAACCGGTGCAAACGAAACCGCTGCGCCTGCAACTCGTCCCGGAGGAGCACGGCGGAGCCGGCCCACGTTTCGTCGCCATTCAACCGCCGTCCGGGCACCCAGGTGCCATCGCGGAGGGTGCCGGTGTCCAGCCAGACCAACTCGGCGGTGCGCAATGCCGGCGTACGGGGCACAAAGGTGATCGTCAAGTTGCGACCCACGACGAGAAATTCGTCCGCGTCGAGTTGCAGCAGCAGTGCCGCCCCCGGCACGCGTTCCGGGATTAACGGCACACACGCGCGCGCGAGGAAACGGTACTCCCCCATCTCGGCAGTCCATTCCTCGTCATCCGCTTGTTGGAGAAAGCCGGTCAGCCGGTCGGTGCCGTAGGCCGCCGTGAGCAGCGGCATCATCTCGGTAAGCAACTGATAGGTGGCTGCCAGCGGGTGCTCCGGCGTGAGATCGTCGATGGCGAAGGGAGAAAAGCCCAGCGCCTGGTGTCGACCGATCGCATAGAGCACATTGGCCGCCGCGACGGGCGTGTTCAGGGCTTCGGGGATATATAGCGGATTGGGACCATGCGCATATGCCGCGCAATGGGCACGAAAATCCGGTTGGTAGATGTCCGGCGCCAGCAGATCGATAGCGGGAGCGGCCAGTTGCCAGACATCGAGCATTTTCGCGATGGGGCCGCCGCTGGGATATTGTCCCGGCACATAGCCTGGACCACCGCACAGCCAGGCATTGGCAAACAGCGGGAGATCATACACCGCGCGGCCGGCCGCGGCGATGTGTTGGAGATACCGCGCCATATGCCAGCTCATGAAGACTTCGTCCGCGTCGGTGCCGAAGACCTCCGTCCAGCTTCCGGTCAGACGACATCCCTCCCGCACCCAGATCGCCGCGAATTCCTCCACCAGCGCCGCGCGATGCGCGGCCAGGTGCGCCGTCAACGCCTCCGGGACCGGCTGGCGGAATGCGGCCTCCGCGGCGGGATGCAGGTCGCGCGGTGCCCTGAGCATTCCCGACTCGTTCTCTACCTGTACCATTACTACGGTGCCATCGGCGGCATCGAGGTCGCGAATGCGCTGCATCACCGCGGTGAAGGCACGCGCGTCACAACGGCAGGCTTCTTCGCAAAAGACCGATATCGCCATCCCGCTCACGCCGGGCGCAGTCTGTGCGCGGAAAAAGCGGACGACATCCGTCTTTACCCAGGCCGGTGTATAACTGGAGGCGGCATTCTTCAAGGTGCCGAACCAGAGCAGAACCAGCCGCAGTCCGCGCGCGCGCGCCGCCGCGATCATGCCGTCCAGCAAGGCAAAGTCGTAACAGCCTTCTTCCGGCTCGATGAGTTCCCAGGACAGCGGCGCCAGCACGGTATTCAGGTGCAGCGCGACCAGGCGATCCAGGATTGGTTCAAGGTACTCCAGCGACGACGCGCTGGAGTTATGCAGTTCTCCGCCCAGCAGCAACAACGGTTGCCCGTGCACCGTCAAATAGGCGCCGGGAGCGGTTCGGTGCAGGGCGACGCTCGGGATAGTCTTCAGTTTCGTCATGGGGATTCCTACCCTTGTCATAAATGCCCGGGCAAATTTAGCCCACCGGTAAGGGCTCAGCACAAAATAACTGTCCAATTTTGACGCCGGGCGCTTGGTCGTGATCAAGGCGAGCGTCCGACGACATATGCGTACATATTTCAAGGACGCTCAACGCAGAGCACGGCCAAGCGAACAAGTCAAAATGGACAGTTATTTTGTGCTGAGCCCTAACACCACGGGACGCCCTTTTGGCGTCCCGTGGTGCTGAGATTAAATTTTGCTCAAATTTGCTTATTTCTTCTGTAATTTGTTGAATACATCGCCGAACAGGTCGCCCAGCGTGGGGGGAGCCAGCTCTTCGCGCTGTTTTTTCATGTATTCGTGAATTTCCGTCTTCTCGCGATCGCGCATGGCCTGGCGGAGGCTGAGGATAATGCTGCGTTCGCGCTGGCGGATTTCCAGGATTTTGACGTTGACCTTGTCGCCCACCTGCGGCACGGGAATCGGAATCTCTTCTTCGCCGCGGCGCGGACGCCCGGCGATCTCGCTCATCGGCATGAAGCCTTCGACGCCCTTGGCGATCATCGCCACCACGCCGTCGGATTCCACCGCGGTGACTTCGACTTCCACCAGATGGCCTTCGCGGAACTGCCGCACGATGGACCACGGATCTTCTTCCAGTTGCTTCAGTCCGAGCGAGATGCGTTCGCCGCCGCGCTCGATCTTCAGCACCAGCACGATAACTTTCTGTCCCACCGTGACGATGTCTGCCGGGTTTTTTACCTGTTCCCAGGACAGATCGGAGATATGCAGCAGGCCATCGACACCGCCGATATCGACGAAGGCGCCGAAGTCGGTGATGCGGCGCACGATGCCTTCGACGGTCTGGCCGCGTTCCAGCTTGGCCATCGTCTCCACGCGCTTGGCTTCGCGCCGTTCATCGGCCACCTTGCGCTGCGACAGCACCACGCGACCGGCTTCCCGATCCGCTTCGACGACTTTGGCTTCCAGCGTCTGGCCGATATAACGGTCCAAGCCGTTCAGATTGCGGGTGGCGATCTCCGACTTCGGAATGAAGCCCCGCACCCCCAGATCGACGGCCAATCCCCCGCGGCTGGCATCGACGACCAGGGCACGGACGTTGGTCTGCTCGTCCATCGCGGTAATCAGTTTATCCCACACGCGGGAATAATCCTGACTCGTTTCTTCAGTGACAATCTCGCCTTCGGCAACCGTGGCTTCCAGGTCGTCTTCAATTTCGGCGGGATCTTCGAGATATTCGGTGGGCATTCATGCTCTCCAACAAAGGAAATAATAGCGGATGCACGTTCCGCGGCACGGAATTCGCTGCAACGACTAGTAGCATACCATTTTTTTACAGGAGAGGGAATACCCGGCGTGGGCAGGGGGCTACGCAACATTTCCGTAAAGAGTTCGGGTGAACACGAGTATCCTATGGAGTGCGGCGCCGCCGCGCCGCTTTCGCACGTCCGAATAGCGTGAACACCGGACTCAACCATCTGCGAAATCTGCGTAATCTGCGGTTAAAGAAGTTTACTCGTTGACTACCAGGCTGAGTTGACTACCAAGCTGAACAGTTACCTGAGCAGGAATATTTGTTGCTGAGTCGGTATCTTTAACTAATATGCCTACCAGTCAGTACCTGTGCACGGAAATTAATCTCGAGGCGCCATTTCAACGATTGACCGGCATCTGGGTGCCGATCTTCGGTCGGGAATTGCGTCCGGAGGAAAGTCTGCGCGAAGCGACCTTCAGTCAGCGCACAGTGCTCGGGTATCTGAACGAAGGTGAAGGCACGGTGCTCCTTGACCAGCGCGAAATTCGCCTGCAGGCCGGCGATTTTATCTATTACCCCATCGACACCTGGGTGACGCAGCGTCCCCGGCTGGACGGGCCCTGGGATTGGTACTGGGTGTGCCTGGAAGGACCGGTGGTAGAATACTGGGTGCATGAGTTCGGCTGGAGCGTCGAACGGATGCCGCTGCATCTGGGCCCGCAACCGGAAGTGCTTTCGCTCTTCGATGCCTTGTTCGAGCAGACGCCGCACACCGCGTTAGGAAGCGCGTTGATCAGCGCGCTCGCGTATCAACTCTTGCTGCAAGCGGGAAAAAGCAGTGGCTATCAGGGTGAAGCGGTGCGGCGGACAACGCGCGTGTCGGCGGAAGAGATCATCTCCTTCCTGGGGCGTCACTTGCACGAAACGCTGACCCTCGCGGATATCGCCGATCATTTTTTTCTCTCCCGCTCGCAGTTAACGAAGATCATCCATAAGGCTACCGGCCTGGCGCCCATGCATTTTTTAAACCACCTCCGCATCAATCGCGCGAAATCGCTGTTTTACAAATACCCCAACGCGGCCCAGGTTGCCCGTCTGGTGGGATTCGAGGACCCCAACTACTTCTACCGCGTCTTCCGCCGGACGACCGGGATGACGCCCGGCGAATTTTGCCGGGTACATGCCGTGCACCCCACCGAGCCGGCACAGCTTCGCCGTACGCTCGCAACGTCGCCGGTGTCGTAAAGCGGATGCGGGCGGTGGCGATTAGCGGTTGACGTTGTTTACGCCGGTATGCCGGATCGTATATCGTGCGCGCCCGATCAGTGACCACCAACAACGCCAACCGCTAATGCCCCCGAGCTGGTGGTAAAAAATCCAGTAAATATGATACTAATGTCCAGTGCGTATTCCTGCTTTTAGGAGTATAATTATCGTAAGGTACAAGTAATTGTCAATTGCTATTTGCAGGTGACTCGCCTACGGGCGAGAGATATTGTGAAAGGAGGCGCATATGCGCAGGTATCCCATTCAGCGGGGATTCACGCTGATAGAATTATTGGTGGTTATTGCGATAATAGCAATATTAGCCGCTATTATCTTCCCGGTTTTCTCTAAAGCACAGGAAAAAGCCCGGCAAACTTCCTGCCTGAACAATCAACGGCAGATCGTCACCATGATCCTGCTTTACGCACAGGACAATGACGAAATGCTGCCGTCGGTGGACAAAGTGTGGCAAGGCGTCAGCTTTCCGCCGAAAGCGCTGGTCTGCCCGGACAAAGCCGGCACAGTGAATTCATACGTCTACAACAGTTCGCTGTCGAGCCTGCCAATAGGGAATATTGCCCAACCGACTACCTTGCTGTGTACCGCGGACGGCACACATGCCGCTTCGATGGGGCCGCCGATGACGTACGATAACGTGGCCTATTCCGCACCGGATTTCGATTTTCGCCATTCGGGCAATGTGATCGCCACCTATTGCGACGGTCATGTCGGTTTGACCAATCAGACCGGTCTGGGTGGCGACCTGAGCTGGCTGCGCGCAGACGGTTCCGTGACGCTGTCGGGAGGCTATAACGTCAGCAGTTGGCAGAGCAGCACCTCGGGCGTCAAAATAACTGCCTCGGGCATTACGCTGGTGCCGACCGGATTGAACGGACAGCCTGGTTTGTTGATCACCGGCACCGGTTCCTCCTACTTTACCTATTCCAGCGGTCTTCAGGTGGGGGCGCCGTTGACCAGCCTGACGGTCTTCCTCGTCTTCCAGACCACCAGTACGTTTGCGAGCGGTGCGACCACCTATCTCGCGAGTTGGTATACTCCGACCAATAATCCGAGTTGTTATGTCGCGATGGGGGGGAGTGGTAAGCTGGTTGGATACTCCGGTAGTGGCTCCGCAACCACCAGCGGGCGCTACGACGACAGTCTTCCGCATGTGGCCGTGTTGCGCGCCACGCTGCAGTCGTCGGATATGTTTGTCGATGGCACCCAGGTGATTACTGGTTTGACGACGGCGAAAGTGATTTCCTCGGGCATTAACCTGTCGGGCATCACCATGGGATACTGGCCCGGCGGCGGCATGAGCTCCGGCGGTCCGGTCGTCGTGGGCGCCTACATCTTTTATCCCTATGCGTTGAACGATGGCGACGTGGCCACGCTCACGCAGAATTTGCGGACATTCTATAACTTTTAACCGACCTTGGGGAGGTGTTTTATGTATACTCTTGCTGCACGGCGCGGCTTTACGCTGATTGAGCTACTGGTAGTCATAGCGATAATAGCCATACTCGCCGCGATACTGTTTCCGGTGTTCGCCACCGCGCGGGAGAAAGCCCGCCAGACCACGTGTATGAACAATCAGCGGCAGATCGCGACCACCATTATGATCTATACGCAGGACAATGATGGGTATTTTCCGGCCCAGGATACCGTGTGGTCGCTGCTCAATGCCTCGCCGAAGATTCTGCTCTGCCCCACTTCAAAGGGGTTATCCAATTCGTATGTCTATAGCTTCGGTCTCTCCGGCGCACTGCAAAAGGATATCGCGACGCCGGACACGGTGGTCTGCACCGCGGATGGCCAGCACAAAGCCCTCACCACCAGCGGTATCACCAGCTACAATAACGTAGCCTACGGCCCGGAAGATTATGCCTACCGTCACGTGAACAACCAATTTTTTGTCGCCTCCTATGTTGATGGACACGTTGCGATTACGAATAAAGTTAGCGCCGCCGGGGCGATTTCCTGGTTGCGCGCGGATTATGGCATCACGCTAACCGGTGGAAAAAATGTCACGAAGCTGGTAAGTTATAACTCGGCGGAAACGGTGACCAGCCAGGGTACCGTCACCTATCTGCCGACCGGATTGAATGGAAAAGAGACCATGCAGTTTGGCTCGGGAAATAATCTCCTCGGTCAGAGCGGTGCCATGCCGTCCAATCCCGCGCTGACCTCATTTACCGCATTCGTGGTCTTTGCGACCGTCGGCCACCCCACCGGTGCGATCTATCTCCAAAATTGGAGCAATGCCGGAAACAATGCGTGCGGCTGTATTGGCCTTAACAATGGTGTGATGTATCTTCGTTCACAAACCGGTTCCGATACCTATACGCCCAGTGGTTCGGTGGTCTATAATGACGATCATCCGCATCTCGCGGTACTGTCGGCCACCACCACGCAATCGCAGTTATATATCTATGATGGGACGACGTCGGGACTGGTGAAAACCTCAACTGCCACCTACCTGAATGCATCAACGCCCATCATACTCACGCAAGTCAATCTCGGCTTCTTCGCAGGAGTCGGTAACAGCGCGGGCACCTATAATATTTCCGAAGCGATCTTTTACCCCCAGGCGTTGAGTCCCAGCGATCAGGGGTTGATGGTCTCCTATCTGCGTTCCAAGTGGGGATTGTAATTCAGTGTTGCGCGCTGGGTGTTGCGGCGTGAGGAGGGATTTCCTTCTCACGCCGTCCCAGCGCGAAATTTCCTGCCGGTCCCCTCTTGCGCTTCTCGGCGAAGATTGCTATAATTCCCGACCGTGTTCGGATGAAAATCCGGCAGCGCCTGTGAGAGGAGTTTTTCCGATGGCCAGTCTGTGCGAAGTGTGTCAAAAAGGTACGCAGACCGGTTTCAGTGTCAGCCATTCGCACTTGCGAACGAAGCGGACCTGGAAACCGAATATCCAGAAAGTGCGCGTGCGCAATGCGAAAGGCACGCCGTCCTGGGTAAACGTTTGCACGTCCTGTCTGAAGGCCAATAAGGTCATCCGCGCGTATTGATGCGCCGCTGATCGTGCCCGCTTTTTCCGCCGTCCCATTGCGATGGGGCGGCGGTTTGCGTTGGTGCGACGAGCTGTTTGTTGACAGAATGAGCAGGTTACTGATCCGCTCATGGGTTCGTTAGATAAGATCTGTTCCGGCGTCTCTGGCGCGCGAGCGTCCTCGCGAGCACTCCGGTGGTTTCGATACGACCCTCTATAGTCTACTCAACCACCGGAGTGCTCGCGAGGACGCTCGCGCGCCAGCATGGCTTGAACGGTTACAAAAATAATTCTTACGGTTTCGGCAACGCGAGCACATGCCAGCCGCCATCCCACCAACCGCCGAGGTGCGCGGGGTCGATGAGCGCGGCTTGCTCCAGTGCGGGTGGCGCGGTGGACAGCGCCAGCAGGCGGTAGCTGTCACCGGTGGGCACTAGTTGCCAACTGCGCGGGGTGCCGGCGGCGTCACTCCCCACCCGAGCACGAGCGTGGTGAAGGCCGCGACGCGCTCCAGGCCCGGCAGGGGGTCGCTGCGCCACTCACCTTCGAAGCCGAAGCCCACCGCGCGATAGACGGCCAGGCTGCGCCTGCCATCCTCCGCCACTTCGACCGCCGCCATGCGCCATTGCCCGTCGTGGTGTAAATCCGCGTAGGTTGCGTCGAGGTAGGGGCGACTGAGGCGTGTTCCGAGCCAGCGCGGCCGGGCTTCATGGCCATTCCAGGAGAATACATACATGCCATTGAGTTTGGCAGTGACGGCCGGCGATGTTTTATCGGTCGCGCACGCCAGGCACTGTTGATTTTGCGCGCGCATCCACCAGAGTTGCCAGGGATGCGCGTCGTCTTTCACCCCGGGCACGCGGGAAATGCCGGTCAGTCCATTCCAATCCGCCAGCCACACCGCGCCGTCGCCGGCCGCCGGATGCTCGGGGTCGCCGGTCAACAGGAGCGCGCGGGACGTGTCATCCGGGGCGGGGTGGATTTCGCGGATCGTGGCCGGCGCATACCCGAGCACCTCCCAGTTTTGATGGGAAAAGTTCATCTGCAGCAACACCGTGCCGTAGGCGGCCAACACCGTGGGAGTGCTGTGACGCGGCGCCACCGCCAGCGCGGTGACCCCGGTGGCCGGCAGGCTGACCAAGTCGATGATCCCCTCCGCGGCCACGCGCGCGACATGCAACCGATTATCCCCCAACACCGCCAGAAAGGCGTTGCCGTGGTCGGACCAACTCACCGCGCGCGGAGCAAACGCCCGCGCGCCGCCGGCGGCAAACAGGCAACACAATGCAACCCAAACCCAACGCAAGTTATTTATCCTCTCTAACGGGGGAGCTAGAATCATTATAACAAAATTAGCCGAGTATGCAATAGGCAGAGTTAAGGAGTATGGGTGTGCTGGAGTGTGTGAGTGGCGGAAGGGTGAGAAGTGTTACGCCACCGGTTAGTTCCGGAACTGTAGTCCTGGGTGAGGTGACATCTTGCCGGTAAATACGTTAGACTTTAGCGGAAGACTTGACCAGGGAGTATGCAATGAACGATTCGCTTCAAAATACCGTCGCGAACGATGCCGATGCCCACTGGCGCGGCATGAAGTTCGGGCTGATGATGCACTGGGGCATCTACTCCGTCGCCGGCGGAATCTGGCAGGGGAAGCAAATCCCGGATTACAACGAGCAGATCATGCACCGCGCCAAAATCCCCTGGGCGGATTATGTGTCCCTGCTGGACGGATTTACCGCCGCGCGCTGGGACCCGGACGCCATCGCGCAACTGGCCGGCGAGGCGGGGATGCGCTACATCGTCATCACCACCAAGCATCACGACGGCTTCAACCTCTGGCACACCAAGCTCACCGATTTCAACGCGGTGGATGCCGCGGCGGCGCATTGCGACGTGCTCAAAGCGTTGTCCGATGCCTGCGCGCGCCAGGGGGTGAAATTCGGCACCTACTATTCGCTGATCGACTGGCACTATCCCGGCGCCGCCCCGATGAGCGAGACCAACTCCGATCCGATTACCCCCGCGCTGGAACTCTTCAGCGTGGGCCAACTGCGCGAGCTGCTGACCGGCTATGGGCCGTTGTGCGAAATCTGGTTCGACATGGGCATGCCCACCCCCGCGCAAAGCCGCACCTTTGCCGATCTGGTGCATCAACTGCAGCCCGATTGCCGGATCAGCGGTCGGCTCTGGAACGGCTGCGACGACTTCATGGAGTGCGGCGACAACGAAACGCCCAACTACTGGTTCGACGGCCCGTGGGAATCCTCCGTCACCATGTTCCATGAAACCTGGGGCTACCGCTCCTGGCAAGAACGGAACAGCGTCGCGGACAAAGTCCGTGAGAAGGTCCGGGATGTCGCGTTCGTCACCGCGCGCGGCGGCAATTACCTGCTGAACATCGGCCCGCGCGGTGATGGCTCCATCGTCGAGTTCGACGCCGAGGTGCTCAAGGGGATTGGACAGTGGATGAAGGTGCACGGCGAGGCGATTTATGACAGCGAGCCGCAGCCGTACCTGCCGCTCGACTTCGGCTACGCCACCGGCTGTCCCGGTCGCCTGTACCTGTATGTCGCGACTCCGCCCGCCGATGGCGTCCTGCGCATTCCCGGGTGGCGCACGCCGCACGTCTCCGCCTGTCTGCTGGCGCAGCCCGCCGCGCTGCCGCTCACCTGCCGGTATGTCGATGGCACCTTGGAGATCACGCTGCCCCCGGAACTCGACCCCAATCTGCCCGTCGTCGCGGTCGATTACCCCGGCACCCAGCCCTATCTTCCGCAGCGCGCCCTCACCGTCGGCGGTGCGGAAACGCTGGAACTGGCCACCGCGTCATCCCTGCCGTGGCATCGCATGCAAGGGCACGACTACTACAGCCAGCAGCGATTCGTGGTCGCCCGCGAGTGGTTGCTGTGGCCGGAAACCGCCGGGCAAGGCCAACTCATCGCGCGCCGGCCAGCCGGAGGACCCGTCGCCGGGTTCCGCTTGTCCGCTGCCGGGCAGGAGATGCAGTTCATCTTCCCCGAAAGCACCGAAGCGCAAGCACAAGCCTGCCTGGACCTGTCGCTCACCCCCGGCACGCTGGTCACCGTGAAGCTCCAACACATCACCCCACGCTGCGAACTGGAGGACCAGGATTTGCTGTTGGAGTTCCAGCCGAGGTAAACCACATCAGGGGACTGTCCCCAATACCGTTCACATAAGGAATCCAACTACTGCTGATATCGGGTCACGGAGTAAGCTTGGCACTGTTTGGAAGCCGACGCCAGTCGCGCCCCGTGACCGCTGAATAGGATCAGCGTCTATGAACGCACCAGGTCAGAGAACGGTGAGGCATCGGCAACCTTCCCGCGTGAACTGGTCACGGAGCGCGACTGGCGTCGGCTTCCAAACAGTGCCAAACGTCCAACATGGTGCAAAGTATAATAGGTGTTCATTGTTAACTGAACCGTATTGGGACAGTCCCCGCGCGCGAGCGTCCTCGCGAGCACTTCGGTGGTTGAGTAGACTACGGAGGGTCGTATCGAAACTACCGAAATGCTCGCGAGGACGCTCGCGCGCCAGCCATGCCGGAACGGGTACCACAAAATTCTCTGCGAATCTCTGCGTGCTCCGCGTCTCCGCGGTAGAAAGGGCGCCTATCCCTTCTCGCCACGTCGCTCCCGGAGTTCCGCCTCCTGCCGACGCGCGTCGGCTTCGTAGGCCTCCCCATTATCGAGCGATAACGGCTCGATGCGGCCGGCGAACATGTTCAGCCAGGAACTGGTATTTTCAAGGCGGCGATCCACCGGGCGGTGATATTTGAACAACTTCTTGCGCCAGCCCAATCGCTGCGAGCGCTGGTAAATCAGCCACCAGATGCATTTGCGCTCGGGATAGACTTCGCAATGCCCGTTGGCGCGCGTGCCGCCGCAGGGGCCGTTTCTGATCTGCTTCGGGCAGCGCATGCAGCACACGAACGCGTTCTGGCTGAGCTCGCACTGGCCGCAGGAATGGCAGCCAAAGACCGGTTTTTTGAAACAATCTTCGGCAAAGGCGATCAGGCGCGCCACCGCGGGGACCTTTTCACAGGCGGCGGCAAATCCTTCGGAAAGTTTACTCATGCGGCACCCCCTGCTTCGACGTCGGCCACCGGCGTCAACACCGGTCGCGGCAATAATCCCGCTTCGGCGACCACGCGGGGGGTGATCGACTCCCACATCACCGGCATAATATGCACCCCGCTGACGCCGGGAGTCGCGCGCAACCGGCGGATGATCTCGGTGCAGATGGCGACGCCTTCCTCTTTCGGATCGGCGGCGTTCTTCATGCGCGCGATATACTCATCGGCGATGCGCATGCCCGGCACGTTGTCGCGCATGTGTTCCAGCGCCCGCACCGAACGCACCGGCATCACCCCGACGAGGATATAGGCCAGCGTGTCGTAGCCTTCACCGCGCACCGCCGTCATCCATTGCTCGAAGCGCGGAATATCGAAGACCGGTTGCGTTTGGAGGAACTGGGCGCCGGCGCGGATCTTTTTGCCCAGCCTGATGATGCGGAAATCCAACGGTTCGCCGAAGGGATTGGCCGCGCCGCCGATGAAAAGGCTGGGGGGAGTTTTGATCTCGTCGCCGCACTCGAAACGACCGGCATGCATCTCGGCCGCCGTATGGATCAGTTGGATGGAGTCGAGATCGAACGCCCCCTTCGCCCCCGGGTGGTTGCCAAAGCTCATGTAGTCGCCGGTCAGGCAGAGGATATTGTGAATGCCGGCGGCCGACGCGCCCAGAATATCCGCCTGCTGCGCCAGCCGATTGCGGTCGCGGCAGGTCATCTGCAGGATCGGCTCGACCCCGCCTTCCAGTGCGAACACGCTGCTCATCACCGAACTCATGCGTACCACGGCGGTCTGGTTGTCCGTCAGGTTGACGGCATCGACCACGTCGCGAAAATGGGCGCATTTGGTGAGAATCGCCGCCTTGTCCGCCCCTTGCGGCGGGCTCATCTCTCCGCACACGGCAAAGTGCCCGGCGCGAAGCATCCGTTCCAGGTTGCTGCGCATCTTATAACCCCTCGAACGCGCCTTCGCGCGATTTGCTGATATAGGCCATACAACACTCGTCGCGTCCGAGCAACGCTTCGGCGGCGGCGATCAGTCCCATCAGGTAGCGGTCATTGGGATCGATAATCCCGGCTTCCAGCCCCTTGCCCATGGCGAGGATCGTCATCGACTGGTTCAGCAGCTTGCGGACGGGCATGCCGTGCGAGATGTTGCTCAATCCGGCAATGGTATGCACGCCCGGATAGGCGGTCATGATGCGCTCGATGATATCCAGCATCGCGACGGCCACCTCATCGCCGGTCCCGATGGGGAAGGTCAACGGGTCGAGATAGATGTCATCCAACGGCACCCCGGCGCCGGCCAGTTGCTCGACCAGGGTTTGCGCCACCGCCAGCCGCTTGGCCGGATCGGCCTGAATGCCCGAATCGTCCATGGCGAGAGCGATGACTTTCGCGTGATACTTGCGCACGATCGGCAATACCTGCGCATAGCGCTCCGTCTCCGCGGTGATTGAATTGACCATCGGTTGCCCATTGCCGGTGTGGTAGACGTTCAGCCCGCGCTCCAGCGCCTCCGGGTTCGGCGAGTCGAAGGAGATCGGCGCCGGCACCGCTTCCTGCACCACCTGCGTCAACCATTCGATGGCCTCCGGTTCGCCGCTGGGCAGCGTGCCGGCATTCACATCGATATACGTCGCGCCGGCGTCGAACTGCTTTTTCGCCAATGCGGCAATGAACGCCGCGTCCCGCGCGATGACCGCGGCTTCGATGACGCGTTCCCCCTTCACCTTGCGACTGGTGTTGATAGCCTCTCCCACGATGAGCACGATAGTTCCCTCCTGTTAGTAAGCGTTAGTTAAGACTATTCCAACGGATGCTCCATAGCTAACCATCTTCAGTATACCAGACAGGATAAAATGCGTCTGGTATTCCGGTGCGAAATCCGTGGTAATCTGAAACTACTAAATGGTAATTTCGTGCGGTATGGCAGTTTGGTGCTTTTCCGTCGTGCATATTAAATGACGGTATAACTGGCGCGCGAGCGTCCTCGCGAGCACTCCGGTGGTTTCGATACGACCCTCCGTAGTCTACTCAACTACCGGAGTGCTCGCGAGGACGCTCGCGCGCCCGTTATACCGTTGCAGCACGGTTGGCGCAATATCCTCGTCGTTTTCGTGCCTTTTCGTGTTGTTCGTGGTGAATAAAGCCTGCCCCTACCCGCCAATCGGCGCACGTTTCATGGACAATGATACCCGTTTTCGCGGCAAATCAACGCCGGTGACGGTCACCATCACCGGTTGCGCCACCTTCACCACGTCGTGCGGGTTGTTGACCCGGCGGTCGGCGAGTTGGCTGATGTGCACCAGCCCGTCCTGGTGGACGCCGATATCCACGAAGGCGCCGAAGGCGGTGACGTTGGTGACGATGCCGGGGAGTTGCATGCCCACGCGCAGGTCCTTCAACTCGGTGACCCCCTCGGCGAAGGCGAAGGCTTCGAACTGCTTGCGCGGATCGCGCCCCGGTTTCGCCAACTCGGCCAGGATATCGTGCAGCGTGGGCAACCCGATCTTCTCGGTGACATAGCGCGCGGGATCGATCTGTTGCCGGCGCGGTTCGTCGTGCAGCAGATCTTCGACGGTACAGCCGAGATCGGCGCAGATGCGATCGACGACCGGGTAGCTTTCCGGATGCACCGCGCTGGCGTCGAGCGGATTGGCGCCGTCGCGGAGGCGCAGGAACCCCGCCGCCTGTTCGAAAGCTTTCGGCCCCAGGCCTTTCACGTTGCGCAGTTGCGCGCGGGAGGAAAACGGTCCCTGCTCGCGCCGATATGCCACCAGGTTGCGCGCCAGCGTCGGCCCGATGCCGGAGACATAGGTGAGCAACTGCGCGCTGGCGGTGTTCACCTCGACGCCGACCCCGTTGACGCAGCTCATCACCACGTCATCGAGACCGCGCTGCAACGCGGCCTGATCGACATCGTGCTGGTACTGCCCGACGCCGATCGATTTCGCATCGATCTTCACCAACTCGCCCAGCGGGTCTTGCAGGCGGCGGCCGATAGAGACGGCGCCGCGCACGGTCAGGTCGTGATCGGGGAATTCCTCGCGTGCCACTTCGGAAGCGGAGTAGATCGACGCGCCCGACTCGTTCACCATTGCCAGCGGGAGTTCCAGCGCCAGTTCGCGGACGAATGCCTCCGTCTCCCGTCCCGCCGTGCCGTTGCCGATGGCAATCGCTTCGATGCCGAAGCGCGTGCACAGCGCGCGCACCTGCTGCGCCGCCTCGCTGCGCTGGCGGTCGCCGGTATGCGGGTTGATGACGGCATGGTGCAGCAGGTTCCCCTGCGCATCCAGGCACACCAGTTTGCACCCGGTGCGGAAGCCGGGATCGAGCGCCAGCACGCGGCGCTGCCCGAGTGGGGGCGCCAGCAGCAACTCGCGCAGATTTTCCGCAAAGACGCGGATGGCCTGCTCGTCCGCCCGCCGCTTCAGCACCCCGCGGTATTCCGTCTCCAGCGAGGGAGCGAGGAGGCGTTTGTAGCTGTCCTCCACCGCGAGCTGTACCTGCTGGGCGATATAGGTCCGGCCCTTCACGAAACGCTCGACCACCAATCGCAAGGCCATCGCTTCCGGCGGCAGGATGTGGACCGTCAGCATGCCTTCCTCCTCCCCGCGAAATACGGCGAGGATGCGGTGCGAGGGAGCGGCGTGGGCGGGTTCGTTCCAGTCAAAATAATCCTTGAACTTCGCCGCCGCTTCCTCCTGCTTTTTGACCAGCTTGGAGGCGAGGGTGGCCTGGCGGGTAAAACAGGCGCGCAACCGCTCGCGCGTCGGCCCGTCTTCGCTGACCATCTCGGCAATGATATCGCGCGCCCCGGCCAGCGCGTCGTCGTCCGAGGCCACGCCGAGTTTTTTGCTGATAAACGGCTTCGCCAGCAGCCACGGATCGACGGAGGTGTATTGCTTCTCCAGCAACTGCTGCGCCAGCGGTTCCAACCCCTTCTCGCGCGCAATCATCGCCCGCGTGCGCCGCTTGGGCCGGTAGGGCAGATAGCGGTCCTCCAACTCGGTCATCGTCAGCGCGGCGTCGAGCTGTCCGGCCAGGGTCTCGGTGAGCAAACCGCGCTCCGTCAACGACGCGGTCATCGCCTCCCGCCGCTTATCCAGCTCCGCCAGTTGCTCCAACCGGTCGCGCACCGCGGTAATCGCCACCTCATCCAGCGACCCGGTCGCCTCCTTGCGATACCGCGCCACAAACGGCACCGTCGCCCCACCCGTCAACAACGTCGCCGTCGCCCCAACCTGCCCCGCCGAAATACCGAGTTCACCGGCAATACGGGAAATATGTGCGGAATTCATGGGTGAACCTTACCATAAAATGGGGTGGGGGCAAAGCGAACATGGCTGGCTAAACCGTATAATCGGTCGAATCGGTCGGACCGCCGGCGTTCTGTCAGCATGTAACATACAAGCGAAGGTGAATCAGCTAACAGCTATTAACTGTGTTGAAGCAAGTGAAACGAGGCATGAAAGGGCATTGCTTTAGCTAGAATATACGATGATAGACCTTGTGCTTGCGTGAGAATCTTTGCCGGCACAATCAAAGTCGGAAAAGAGCTATAAAGATTAAATTGATAGAAGTGTCGCTGGAATATCAATCAGCATCGACTTATCATTCTCATTAGCATCTACGCGACTGTTATACATCAAAAGTAGATCCCGCAGGCTATGGGCGGTGTCGGTTTTTTTGAATACCCCAATCTCATCGATATGCTGAGAGATGAATTGCTCGATCGAGGTGACAAAAACTTCTGGAGCCTCAAAAAGGTCAACAAGTTGTTGGGCTATCTCCAATGCGGATTCTGGGACAATCAAGTAAACACTCCTGCCTTGCTCTAAATTCCTTTTGCATTTCTCGATGAGTGGCTGCATGGGTGTGACCGTTACGTGGAATGTTGTGTCACCCACACTGAAGTCTCCAGATCGACCGAGTTGAACATCGGCGGTACTATAAGATTCGTTTTCGATAAACTTGTTGGGAAACCTGAATTGAAGAAAAGCTCCTACTATCTGCTTTGCGACACGCTCTTCCTTTCCAGCAATCTTCGCCGCGTTTAAGATCAACTGTATCGAATGGAAGGTGCTATTAGATAAATTATATTGCCATTCGATATACTTATTTGTATCACGATTCATAATATTCTCCTTATTCGTTTTATCGAATGCCAGCAAGGCTTATGGAACACAAACAACAGAAGACCAGGAAGCGGATATCGTTTTCTGATACCGACAAGACGCATCCAAAACATTTGAAGGGTCTCGTATTAGCGATGTCGATGGTTCACCTTCGAGATTACCAACTACAACTAACCAGTAACTGTCACGTCTTATCTTTGCTTCTTTCCATTCTTTATCAGTAAATTGAATATATCCTTTACGTTTCTTGATACCTTTCACTTCAATAGCTATCCCAGATATGGTATCAATCTCAAAATCATATCCTACAGCAGCAGTCCTCTTATCAAATAAGTTAACATTTTCCAAATTTAGTATGCAATTATAATTACCGATAAAGTATTCCTCTGCTCTTCTTCCAGTAAGAAGCCTCTCAGCTACGTTGTACAAAATACGTGTTGGCTCAACCAAAGAATCAATGGCTTCTTCTGTTGCTTCTAAATCGCGCTTGAGGACTCGACGTACCAATTCTATCAATGCTTAATTACTTAAATCACAGAGCTCTGTTAAAACTCGTAGCCTGTTTTGACGTAATGGTCTTTTATGCCAACCCATTCTGCCATTGTCATGGAAAGGATCAAATTCATCCCGGATGTTTTTAATAGACGCTGGAGGCATAGAAAAAAGGCTTGAGGTTGAATCGAATGCATCCACCCAAGTCTGATATCCCAGCGTGTCGAGGAATAAATTATCCAGTCGACTCATAGCATAACCGACAATCAAGGCTTCAACTTCTATTCGTTTATTGGGCATATTATTCATTACTGAAGTTTAGATAAATCGCCGATGCTACTTTTTGCGGAGCGTTTGCTATGCAATCATGTTATTGGTTCCGGCGAATTTCCTTTAACCAGTAGTCTTTATTCGGCGATAGGTCGAATTGCTCCTCCAAGGACTTGAGCTTTCTTCGCTTCCACTGATTACCATGCCAGAAGTCGCCATCGATTAAAAATAGCGAGTCTTCGCTCAATAAACACAATATCTGGCTTGCCGGAAATCAAGCGGACTATTGAGTTGTCACACCGATCACTCCCACACCCCTCACCGCACCAAAAACGGATCATCCTCCCCAAGGTAAAACAGATCGGTCTGCGGCGGACGGATATTGAGTTGCAACTCGGTCAGTTGCTCGCCAACCTTCTCCCGGCTGATCAGGTTCCACACGGTGCTGGGGTGGGGGAGGGCGATGG